>JAEEGK010007392.1_pt1 | contig 26198 bp, 25 predicted proteins | sample 8958771 | NCBI WGS metagenome assembly JAEEGK01 (sample SAMN16246547, study PRJNA631951) | gut metagenome | biome: gut microbiome; feature: rumen; material: SC-attached | host: Bos | place: Iran: Karaj | collected 2018-10 | reverse complement strand
GTCAGAATTTTCGTCAGATTGTTCAAAAAACGCAGGTAATACTTTGTGTATTGCCGAGTATTTTTGGACGATATGACGGAATATTCTGCAAGTAAGATATGTGCCGGGAATTATGCGGTGTTGCCCTAAAGACTCAGTAGAGATATTTCGGCGCGTAATTCTCGCCGTCGCCGATATACTTCATTATTGCCTCGCTCTCCTTCGCGCTGGAGGCAAAGGTGGGATCCATGAGCTTCCAGGTCGTGCCGTCGAAGTAAATGGCGCTGTTTATCCAGCCGTCCTTCTCGGAATAGACGTTTATCCAGGCGTGATAAGTCTTTCCCGCGTAGCCGACGACGAGCTTGCAGGGGATGCCTTGGCTGCGGAGCATAGCTGTCATGACGGAGGCATAGTCGAAGCAAATGCCTTTCTTCTCTGCGAGAACGGAATCAAGCACGGGAAGATATCCGGAACTGACGTTTTCCGCGCGGTCATGGTCATAGCTGAAGTTATCGACAACGAAGCTGTAAACCGCCTTGATTTTGTCAAGAAGCTCGGTCTTTCCAGCGGTGAGCTCCTTACCCTTCGCGACGACCTTGCTGTCCATAGTGTAGTTTACATACTGGTTCGGAAGCAGGAAGGGCGCGAACTCGTTCGTGAGCACAACGTCAACGGAAGCACTGTAGGAAGTGGAGTATTTGTTGCCGCTCGTGTTTTTGTAAACGGTAATCTTATAGTTCCCGTTGCCGTCGGAGAAGGGGAAGGTTTCATAATTACCGCTGTTATTGAGATTGTAGGAATACTTGACCCCTGACGGGCACTGAACAACAATGCGGATTCTGCTCGTAGTGCTTTCAAGATATTTAACCATAAAATATCCGCTCGAAGCATTTGAAGCATCGATGGAAGCTTTTTCGTTCTGATAAACGACAGTGCCGGAGGCAGTTGGCATAGCAAGACCTTCTGCGCCGGCGGCAGAGCCTGAGATTGCGCCGAATCCGACGAAGATCGAAGCTATTAAGAGAACGGCACAGAAAACCGCAAAAAATCTTTTGCGTTTCATGGAATAAACCCCTTTCTGGAAGGACAATCTACCCGAATTTATATCTGAACTATAACACACGAAGGTTACAGTTTAGTCACATTTTCAAAAAGAAATGGCTTAAAATGTGACTATCTCGGAAAATCGGGAGAAATTACGCGGAAAAATCAGAGCAGGGAAATACGCTTCTGCATGAGGTCGGGCGCTGCGGCGAAGAGGAGTGCTGTGTCCTTGGTGATTACCTTATCCTGTAAAAGCTTGAGAATGTACGCATCCATGCCTATCATGCCCTCGGCGGCAGAGGTCGCGATAACGGAGTCTATCTGATGGGCCTTGGACTCGCGGATCATATTGCGGATGGCGTTATTGAGGTGCATTATCTCAAAGGCGGGGACGAGGCCGCCGTCCACCGTGGGGAGAAGCTGCTGCGAAACGACGGACTGGAGCAGGGAAGCGAGCTGAACCCTTATCTGCTGCTGCTGCGCGGGCGGGAAAACGTCGATGATACGGTCTATAGTGTTCGCCGCACCGACGGTGTGAAGCGTGGAGATGACAAGATGACCTGTCTCGGCGGCGGTAAGCGCGGTGCTTATCGTCTCATGGTCGCGCATTTCGCCGACGAGGATAACGTCCGGCGACTGGCGCAGGCAGGCGCGCAGCGCGGTGACGTAGTTTTCCGAGTCAAGCTCGACCTCGCGCTGGCTTATGAGACTCTTCTTGTTGCGGTGCAGGTATTCGATAGGCTCCTCAAGAGTGATGATGTGGCCCGCACGGGTGGAGTTAATGCGGTCGATTATGCAGGCAAGGGTGGTGGATTTGCCGCTTCCGGCGGAACCCGTTACGAGGACGAGACCCTTGGTGTGCGCGGAAATCGCCATTACGTTGTCCGGGATGTTCTTTTCCTTATAATCCGGAATACCGAAAGAAATGACGCGGATTACCGCAGCGAGGGAGCCGCGCTGCTTATAGGTGCATACGCGGAAACGCGCAAGGCCCGGCAGGGCGAAGGAAAAATCATCGTCGCCCAGCTTCAGGAAGCGCTCTATATCGCGCTTTGCCAGCCCATAGATATTATGGATGTAATCCTCGGAATTTTCAGGGCGAAGCATTTCCTCGTCAAGCTTGACGATTTCACGCTTCAGCTTGCATGCCGCGGGACTGCCGACGACGATGAATATGTCCTCAGCGCCCATTTCAACGGCTCTTTTCAAAAGCTCTTCAAGACTAAGCATATTTTATCCTCCAGTTCAGCGACCCTTCGCGCTGTGAAAAATTATTGCATGATGTTTAAGGTGTCGTCGATTATCCAGTCGCCCGTTTCGCGAACTGTCCACGCGACTATGCGGTATCCGCCCGCTTCGCCGGAAAGCTCGACATAAAGGTCCTGCATATCGTCTATCGGGACACTGTAGCAAAGCTCGCCGCCGAATTCGCCCTCGCAGGAGAGAATTTCCGTCCCGCAGGCGGAGATGATATCGCCCTGCCGGTCAAAATCGCCGGAAACGAGCGCGTTATAAACGTCCACCGCCGCGCTGTCGGCGGCGTAATACGCTGTTACGGAATCGGCTGAACGACGGGCAAGGTCAAGCTCGTTTCGCGCGGTGATGTAGGAAAGAACGGCGAAAACAGTGAGGCACAAAACGGAGAAAACCATGACGATAGACGTGCTGCCGACGTTTATGTTCGGGGAGGACTGATTGGATTTCTTCTTCATTGCGGCGCACCTCCCGGAAGCTTGATATCGAGCGAATAGAGCAGCTTATCGTCGGCAAGACGAATGACCTCTATATGAGCGCCGCTGCCGCTGCCTTCAAGCGTGAGGGTAAAGGCGGCTTTATCGGCGGAGCAGTGCTGCCACTGCTTATCGTAGGAGGCGAAGCATGAGCTTCCGCTCGCGCTGAGGGAAAGAAGCTCCGCGGTTTTTGCCGCGTCGCCGCCCTCGCCGCGCCAGCATTCCGCCGCGGACTCGACCCTGATCACGGCGTTGCTAAGGTCGCTTGCAAGCTCAGAGGCGAGCTTGGATTCGGCAAAGGTCCTCATGCATATAGCCGCGGAGAGCGCGAAAATGAGCACGACGACTATGAGCTCCATGAGGAAAAGGCTCGTTTTTGAAGCGGAAAAGCGTTTCATCCTTCGCCCCTCCCTTCGCCGCAGAGGCTTATAAACAGCTCGCTCGTTCCGCCGTCTGCGCCCGTGCACTCGACGCGGATGATATTATCGCTCGGCATTGAAAACTCGATGTTTTCAGCCTCGATTATCTCGTCCCCCGCGTCGGGCGGGAGGCCGACGTTCTCCTGCATATAGAGCTCGCGAACGCTGCCGTCGTAGAGATAGATATAGGTTACGAAATTCTCCCCGTCGACGCTCTCTCTGAGCGCGAGCGCGGGGACGCCGCCTATCTCGCCGATATAGATATCGCCCTCGGCGTTATAGTGGCGGAGCTTTGTGCTTATGTAATTGAGGCAGGTTCTCTCCTGAAACTGCTCCTCCACCGAGACGGAAATGTTTTTATAAGCCGACGCGCCCGAAATAAGGACCATCAGCACCGCCGCGGTAAAAACCAAAAAGAGCAGCAGGACGAAGACCACGTCAAACGAATGTTTTTCTTTCATTGCTTTACCTCAATAATTGTTATCTGAGGCATGATATTCGTGGCGAAAACCTCATAGTCCACGATATACTTATCCTCGTCGATTTTAACATTATAATTATCGCGCAGATATTCGTAGCTTGCCGGATAAAAACCCTCAACCGCATAGCAGCTTATCATCGCCCGGCGCACGCTCTGCTCGGCGACGCGAAGCTCCTCCTCAGCGCTGCTGCCGGAGGCGCTGTTAACGCCGACGACAAAGACCACCGCGATTACCACGAAAAAAATAAGCGCGATAAGGTTATCCTTCAAAAAATCTATAAATACGTTTCCGCGAAGCTTTCTCATTTAATTCACCCTATCGAAGACATTATGCTCATGAGCGGGAGCATTACGGAGAGGAGAATTACGCCCACGAGGACGGACATTACTATAACGAGGATGGGCTCGACGCGGGCAATCTTCCTGTCGATATCCTCGCGGACGCCCGCCTCGCTGCGGGCGGCGATTTCGTTCATTACGGTATCGGACGCGCCGGCGCGAATGCCGACGGAGAGCATACGGCAGAACATCGCGGAGAAAATTCCCGCCTCGGCAATCGCCTCCGCGAAGGGCTTGCCTTCGAGGATGCTGCGGCGGCAGGCGCGGATGCGCTCTATCATCTTGTGGTTGTCGCTGAGATTCTGGGCCATTTCAAGGGAATCGTCGAGGTCGAGGCCGCTTTGCAGCGTCATCGCCATGGCGGAAGCGAAGCGCGCGGAGGCAATGTTGTGGCTGAGCTTCGGCATCAAAAACGCCGCTATGCGCCCGCGGAGATTGCGGTTTGAGAAAACGACGATGAGCGCCGCGATAACGGCGATGAGCACGATAACGATAACGAGCCAGTTGCGGCTGAGCGCGGCGCCGAAGCCCATTGCGGCGGAGGCCGTGGCGGACATCGTCGCGCCGAGCTGACGGAAGGTGTCGTTAAATATCGGGAGAACCTTGGTTACGAGGATGACGACGACGAAAAGCATCATCACGAGCAGGACGGCGGGGTAGAGAACGGCGCTGCGGATGCTGCGCGAAAGCTGCTCCTGCCTGTCATAATACTCGCTGAGCGCCTTAAGAACGGCGTCCAGATTGCCGGTGCGTTCGCCGATGGCTACCATATCCATCATGTACTTCGGGAAAAGACCGCTTTCCGTGAGCGCGGCGCTGAGAGTTCCGCCGAGGCTCATTTTGTCAGCAATTTCCTGAAGCTCTTTCCTTGCTTCCTCGTCATCCTCGTCGGCGCAAAGAAGCAGGATGCCTTCGTTTATGGAGATGCCCGCCTGAAGAATGAGGTGGAGCTCCATGCAGAAGGACGAAAGATAGTCTGCCTTGAATGTTTTTTTGCTCATATAAGGATTCCTCCCAACTAAGATTGACAAAAAGAAAGAATACGCCGTACACGATGAAGCGGACGGCGAAGATGCGCGGCGGCAGGATACTAAAGCTGAACGTCTACGGGCAGAATGTTATATGATATTTCCGCGGGTATTCGCTTGCATTCGTGCCGGAAGGTGCTGCATATACGGTCGAGAACGCGCTCGCCGTTTTCGTAATTGGATGAGGGCAGCATGATAAGATACTGCGTGAGACTGTAACGGGTGAAAATATCGCTGCGGCGCAGAGCGCTGCCGATAATGCCGCGAAGCTTATCCATGGCGGTGGAGTTCGTCTTCGGGCTGAGAGGAAGCTGCCCCTGCGGAGCGATAGTGACGAGTGCGAGCTGGATAACCTGGCCGTGACGCGTGAGCGAGCGGACGGATACTCTGTAAAAATCCTTGAAAAACTCATATTCGCAGAAAAACGCCCCGTGGAACGCCTCTTCGCTGTCCTCGTTGAGCTGCTCTTTAATGATATTAAGGTCAGTCTGCGTCTGGTTCGTCGTCTTAATGATATCGCGGTAGAGCGAGGTAAGCTCCTCCGAGGGCGAAACGCCGAACTGACTGTAGAGCATTTTCGTGATGTGCTCATAATGCTGCATGGCATTCTGAACGGCGCCGCTTTTGTAAAGCGCGCGGATCATCGAACAGTGGAGCGATTCCTCATAAGGGTCGATAGCGGTGGCGCGCTGGCAGACGGAGATAATATCCTCGCTGCGCCCGCGCTTTTCAAGCAGCTCGACCGCCTCGTGCACTATGCGGATATACTGCGTATGATAATATGTACTTATCGGGACGGCCCAGGCCTCAAGCGCGGCCTTGGGCAGAAAATCGCCCTTATAAATATCTATTGCCTGCAATAAATAAGAAAGACGTTTTTCCTCATCCTTTTCGCGCTCCGCGTTCTGGCAGAGCTTTTCAAAAACGTCGCAGTCTACGATGGCGTCTACGTCGTTATTCCATGCGTAGGTCCCGCGGCGGCAGCGGATAAGGTCGTTCCCCGAGGGGAAATCGAGCTCCGCAATTACCGCGCGGACGCGGTGAAGGAGAGTTTTCAACGTGTTTGCGGGGTTGGTGATATCGTCGTCATCCGGCCAAAGCAGCTCGATCAGGCCGTTTTGAGATATCTCCCTGTCGCGAAACGTGATGAGATACTCAAGCAGCAGCCAAAGCTTTTTGGAGCGGCTCGATTGGTCGTTAACGGTGTTTTCCCCGTAGGTGATGGAAAACTCGCCGAGAGTATTTATTTTTAACGTGTCTTTCTGAGCCATATTACACCGGCCTGTATAACAGATTTGCTTCCGGCGCGGCGGGAAGACGACGCCGGCGGAACCTTTTCCGCCGCGCCGAGCTCTTGCCCAACGCCTTCTGACAATGAAAACAATATTCATACAATTATATATTATAATGACTATTAGCCCGAAAATCAACAAAAATAAAAGGAAGCTGAATACCAAATTCCAATGTTTTTTTAAATCACTCCTTGTAAACATAAGCGAGACTAATTAATATAATGCGGATGACCCGGAAATCGGTTGCTTAAGAAGGTATATCGCCTTTCGTTCCTCCCGCAGGAGAGGGAGGTCTGTGGCCAGCAGCTGCCTGTAGGCCGGAGGCTCGACGACCCGCACGCCAAAGGCCGGTTTCGCCGAAAAGAGAGCGAAGACCCTGGGCGCGGGAGGCGTACTGCCGCCCCGCAATATACATTATCAATGAAGCTGGAGCATAAAAATATGAAAAAAACTGCACTCAGAGCCAAAATACCCCAAAAAACTCTTGCAAATACCCATTAGCCAAGTTATAATTTCATTTATGATATATTTCACAAAGAAAGAAATTTTCTTTTTCCATAAATGTATCTAATCTGTAACCTCGCTTTGTTATACTGGCCTCGTAAAATAAAAACTGCGCTTGCGAAGTGAGGTGAAATGATGTTAAGCAAAAGTTCTTTTGTCCCCTACCAGATGAAAACGAGTATCGTTCGCGTTACTTCTTATGAGAACAAAACCTGCCGCGGTGTGCTTGTTAATCCCTATTTCGAGCATGACATGCCGTTTGAAAATATACTCGGCCTCCTGTTTATGATGGAAGAAATGCTGGACGATTTGAATTATCCTCAAAAGGCTGTTGAGAAGCGTTCGCTTGTAAGTGCCGCGGCAGCCAAAAGCGCAAAATCCTCCTTACCGGCCGGTCAGGCCGAGCCCCCTCCGCTTGCCACCTTTAAAATACAGGTGTTTTTCCGGCAGAACGCAACCTGGCAGGGCAACGTAATCTGGACGGAGGGCAACGCTGAGTGTTCGTTCCACAGCGTGTTTGAGCTTTTGCAGCTCATGGATGGCGTGCTTGAGTCGCGCTAAGAAAGACTGTTAACCCAGGGGAAAAGGCCGCGCCCGTTAATAAACGGCCAAAAATTTAATAGAGGAAGTATTGTAAAAAGGCAACCTGTCCCGAAAGGGGCGGGGCGCAAAGCATGAAGCCTAAAGCGGGCCTTGCCCGCCATGGTGGTTCGGCCGCCGATATTTTACTCTTCAATGAAAGGGAGAGCAAAATAATGGCAAAAACATTGAAAAAGGCCCTTGCGCTGTTTTTAGCAGTCGTTATGGTCCTGTCCACCGTCGGCATGACGAGCATTATCGCCGCCGCCGATGACACCGCTCCGACTTACCAGACCGGCATCAAAGACGCTGCGACGGCTCAGAAGGTAAGCGACGGAACGTCCGCAGTTGAGCCTGAATATGCAGGCAAGGTTGAAGTTTCCAAGACCATTACCCCGGTTGAGGGAACGACTAACTTCAACGTCGAGCTCAAGGTAGTCGCAAAGACTGAGGACATTCACGAGAGCATATCCAATCCCCTCGCTGTCTGCCTCGTAATTGACCTTTCCAGCTCGATGAACGATAAGATGAACGGCACGAAGAAGATCGATTCCGCCAAGGCCGCGGCTCAGTCCTTCGTTCAGACGCTCGATGAAAACTGCTATGTAAGTATCGTTACCTTCGGCAACGATGCCACGCAGAAGCTCGGCTGGACCAGACTTAGCGGAACCGGCCGCCAGACCGTAAAGAACGCTATAAGCGCTCTTACGATTGTCAGCGACACCGCTACCAATATGGATGCTGGCTTTATCAAGGCAAGAGAGCTTTTTGCTAACAATACTGTTTCCGAGATCAGCGACAACAACAAGGTTACCGTTGTTCTCTCTGACGGAAAGCCCACCTATGCAATGTGGGATGTTAAAATCAGCAAAGTATGCAATTCCTATTCCGTAGCTAATGCCATAACCGCGCAAGAGTATAATAATATTAAGAACAACCACACATACGATAGCAATGGTTGGGGCTTCTGCGAGAATTGCGGCAAATACCATGGCGCTTCCGGATGGAATCACGGTTCCGTATACACCAAGATTTTGGATAAAAACTTTACCGGTTACGATTATAGAACGTTCGGTGACGGCGACGAAAGCAGCAAGGACGTTTGCGACGCAACCCTAGTTGACGCCGCAAAGCTTCCCGGCGCAAAGTACGCCGTTTATATGGGCAACCTTACCGATAAATGCTATGACACCTACACCATAAGCAATCTCTTCAACGCCATCACCGGCAGCAGCGATAAGGTTCTCGGCGTTTCCAATATCGGCACTCTTACCACCACCCTCAACGCCCTTGCTACCACCATTAACGATTCTCACTCCGGCAGCGACGGCGCAGGCTGGACCGTAACCGATATCCCCAATTCTCCGATAATCACCATCGTTCCCGACGCCGACAACAGCGCGATCACCGCTAACGGCATCGTATGGAACCTCGCGGGTGCGACTCCTGTTCAGTCCACCTCCGGCAATACCACCACCAAGACCTATACCTATACCCTTAACTATACCATTTCTCTCAACACCGAGGCCGATGGCTTCGTAGACGGTGAGGATTATTTTACCAGCTCCCCTGCGGCAGTCCTCAGAAAGCCCGTTGAGACCCGCGCTCTCAGCACGATGGCTGCTGACGATCCCTCTCTCGTAGCTACCTTCAATAACCCCACCGTAGAGGGTACCGCCGCTACCTATTACTATGTAATCAAAATAGAGAAGCAGCTTTCCGGCAGCTCTTATCAGACTTACATTTATGAAAATGCCGCCAAGAAGCTCGGCGAGACTGTTGCGCTTCCCAATGAGGCTGATATTTTTGAGATGGCCGGCATCTCCGCAGACGATATCGACGTTAAGTACAGCAGAGCCAATACCCCTGTGGCTGCAACCATTGGCACCGGCACCAACGAGATCCTTTATAAGTATAACCGCGTGACCACCTCCGTCAAGGCAAACTACTATTATCTTTCTTATGGCCATGACGCTCAGGGCAACGAGACAACCAAGGCTCAGGCGCTTGCGGCTGCCACTCCCGTTGTTGTGTATTACCCCGAGGCAGACTCCGATACCGTACTTTATGTCGGCGATGACTACAGCTTCACCGCTCCCGCGACTGCCAGCTACAGCGGCAAAACCTACAGCTTTATAACTGCTGACAGCAATACGTCCATAAGAGAGCTTGCGAAGGAAGATAACGAGATCAACCTCTACTATGAGAACAAATATGACGCTCGTGAAGCTGCGACCCTCGTTGTAAACCACTATTTCAAGACCATCACCTATCAGCTCGTAAACGGCAAGTTCGTTGCAACAGGTGATTACGGCAACCCCGTAAAGGTCCAGGATATCAGCTCCAAGTCTACGGTTGAGCATGATATCACCGTAGTTCCTTCCGAGAATTCCGGCTTTACTGCGAATAACCGCGTTAAGGTCGTAGTAAACGGCGTACAGGACGATACCGCTACGAAGGTTACGCTCAACGGCGGCGAAAACACCGTCGATGTTTACTTCGAGAAGACCGTTGACAACCGCACTCCCGCAACCGTTACAGTAAAACACAATTACGTTACCAATACCACTACCATTGAAAACGGTCAGCGCGTAAGCTCTTCCGCTACTGAGACCGATACCGACCCCATTACCGGCGTATATGTCGGCGAGAGCCTCACCATTCAGGAGAGCGCAAAGGAAGGCTTTACCTCCGACAGCGGCAACGCGGCTAAGCTCAACACGACTGTCGCTAACGGCGATGTAATCGAGCTTTTCTATAATAAGACCGTCACTCCTAAAACTGCGACCGTCACCGTAAACCACATCTACACCAACTATGTTGAAGAAGTCGTAACCAAGTATGAAAAGGACGACGAAGGCAACAACGTAGCTGTCGGTTATGAGAACGTGACCAGACAGGACGGCGAACAGGTTGTTGTTCCCGTAACCTACGGCGAGACTTCTGTCCTCTATGTTGGCGAGGCCGTTAACATCGTAAAGCGCCCCACCCTCACTCTTGAGGACGGTACCGAGCTCAGCTACAACTTCAACGCAGAAGACTCTGGCAGCATTGACGGCTTCAAGGCCGGCGACGCAGAGGAAATCAACCTCTATTACAACCGCACCACCGAACCCAACGACGTCCGCACCGATGTCAATTGGGACGTGACGCACAGCTATGCCGTTAACTTTACCTCTGTAAACGAAAACGGCGTTATCGCAACCAGGAAGATTGACGAAGGCACGGAAACCACCAATCCCGTTCCTGGCAAAGTTGGCGACACCGTAAGCCTTACTACGGTTACCACCCATAACAACAATGAGTACAGCCTCGATCCTGCGGATACCGAGCTCAGCAAGGTTCTCCAGGATGCAGGCAACAACTTCGCGCTTGATTATATCCGCGACGATAATAACCTTATCGCGCTGACCCCCTCCGTTACCTATGAGTATTATGTAAGATACATGAGCATCAACGAAAATAACGAGCCTGTATACGGCGACTGGGCACTCGTTGAGGATCTTACCGCCGAGGGCAGCTACACTGCCGCCGTCGAGAATACCGGAGATTATGCAAACAGCATTTATGCAGGCCAGTACATCACCGCAGCCTCCGGCGCTACCGATGAATACGACCAGGATATAAGCGACACCGCTTACAATCAGCAGATTGGCGAAAACAATTGGTCCTTCACCTATAAATACGGCAAGAGCGTTCCTCTTTCCAAGGGTATCGTTACCGTAAAGTATAACTACAAGGATATCACCATTGCCATAGACGGCACTGAGAGCCTTGAGGAAAGCAGCCCCGTCGAAGACTGCATCATCAACGATAAGTATGTTGGCCAGAGCGTAACCGCTACCTCCAATTCCAACGGCGGCTATGAGCTCGTTAAGGTACTTGTGAACGGCGTCGAGCAGGAAAACGCTGCTGAGGTTGACGTCACTGTCGCTGATACCGCCACCACTGTCGAGTACTTCTATAAGCGTACTCACGATAACAGCAAGAGCGCGACCTACACCGTCGACTACATTTACGAAACCTATGACTACAAGGTAAACGGTGAAGTTTATCTTGCTAATTCCCGCCCCGTGTACGGTGATGAGGTAGAGAGCTTTGCTACCAGGACCGTTGCAGTTAACGTCGCTGAGAGCGAAGGCTTCACCTTCACCAATATCACCTTTAACGGTCAAAGCATCTTTGAAGAAGGCGTTACCGCATATGCTCCTGTCCTCGACCAAGACGCAAACACCATCGTAGTTACCTACAGACAGCAGCTTGATACCCGCCAGGACACCGAAGTAAACATCAAGCATGTTTACACGAAGCGCGACACCTTCAAGAATGCCACTTCCGGCGACGGCGATCCTGAGTATGTTGAGATCGAGACTATCAGAAGCGACGCCGGACACATCACCAACGGCATCTGGGTCGACGCAAACTACGCCTTCACCGACGACCTCAAGAAGCCCGTTCACAACGACCTTGAGTACAGCTTCGTAAGCGTCGATCCCGAAAGCCTTACCCTCGCAGCCAACGCGGTTTATGTTTCCGGCGCTCCCGAGTATTTCTCTGACCCCGTAAACGTATTCACCGCCACCTACGTCCGCGAGTACAGCACTCAGGCTAAGAACGTCGTAGTAAACCACAATTATTACACCACCGGCGTTATCACCGGCGAGCAGAAGCTCGTTAAGACCATTGTTGACGACCGCGATTATCTCGCGACCCTCTCCGCAGGCGACAGCTTCGAGGTTGATCCCATGACCGAGCTTGACGGCGTTGAATATGAGTGCACCAGCGAGACCCTCAGCTTCACCCTCAACGGCGACGTAAATTATCAGAACGTATTCGACGTTGATTACAACCGTGTCGTTCCCGAGACCATCGCAGCTACCCCCGGCACCATTACTCATGAGTACTATGTAGTAAAGGGCGATAAGAAGACCGCTGAGGGCAATCAGACCACGACCGTTAACGGCAACATCGGCGAGACCGTCACCGTAGAGCCCGTGCTCAGCTACAACGGCAATACCTACAAGCTTGCTCCCAACCAGGACGTCAACGTAGCTCTTGGTTCCGGCGTCAACGACATCACCCTCCAGTATGTCCGCAACGAGTATGAAGTAAAGTTCAACTCCAACGGCGGCACCGAGGTCGAGTCTCAGAGCGTTAAGGAAAGCGAGAAGGCAGTTAAGCCCGCGGATCCCACCCGTGACGGCTACAGCTTCAACGGCTGGTTCTCTGACAGCGACCTCACCAAGGCTTACAGCTTCGAGGACGGCGTTACCGCCGATACCGAGCTCTTCGCGGGCTGGAATGTTGTTAACAACAATAACCCGACTCCCGTAAACCCGACTCCGAATTATCCCACCGTATATCCCACCGTTCCTCAGACTCCCGCAGAGGTAGAGGAAGAGCTTCCCGAGGATGAAGTACCTCTCGCAGAGCTTCCCGAGGAAGAGCTTCCCGAGGATGAAGTTCCCCTCGCAGCCGCTCCCTCCGTCGAAGAGGAAGAGCTTGAAGAGGACCTCGTTCCCCTCGGAGACGCTCCCGCAACCGGCGATTCCAGCATGATCTTCATCTATGCGATCGTAATGCTTGTTTCTGCGTGCGGCCTCGTTGCCATCGCTCTCACAAGCCGCAAGAAGAGAGAAGAGGACTGCTGATAAGCAGCTAAAACCCTGATAAACATAATAGGAGCCGCAGCCAGATAGGTTGCGGCTCCTATTTTCATATTTTTCATATCTCGACGCAATCGAAAACCGAGACCTCGAAGGCGGTTTTTTCAACGCTTTCGCCGCGCTCCGTTTTTATGTATTTCCGGCTTTGCAGCCTGCCGTTCAGAGCTATGCGCTGCCCGACGCGCCAGAAAGCCGCCGCCTGTGCGTTCTGCCCCCACATTATGCAGGGCAGGTAGTCCGAGCGCCCGTAAGGGCGGTTCACCGCGAGCATTACGTCGCATATTTCGCGGCCCATGGGCGTGCGGCGGTAGTTCGGCGCCTTGCATACCGTGCCGCGCAGAAGAACATGGTTCTTCGCCTCGTTCCCCTCTTTCAGCTCGCGCGCAAAGACGCTTATAAGCAGGCGGCTGCCCGTGCCGCTTTTGTTATTGTAGGAACGGATTTCGCCGCTGAGCGCCGCCGTTTTGCCGCTGAGCGCCGCGGCTGTGGGCAGCAGCGACTCCGGCACGGTCACGTTCACGCGGTCAACCGCGCCGGATAGCCGCGCGACCTCGATGGGGAAGGTGTAGAAGCTTTTTTCGCGGCTGTAATGCGAAAATTCCGGCGCCTCCGCAATTATTCCGCCGAGCTCCACATAGTTATTTCCAGACATACTGTCCACTTGATGCACCTCTTTCAGCGTTGTCAAAGTAAGCCTGACGGCGCCAATTAGAACGCGGTTTTGACTGGCAGATTTCCGCCAACACTTCGTCAAACGGCTTGGAAATACACAAAGTATTCCGCAGCGCCGCTTTCCTCGTTTTGCCGAAAATCTGCTCCGGCAAAACTTCTGCGAACTGAAAGCAAGTAATTTCTGTCGATTTTTGTTTTTTCTGATGAAGATGGGCTGACGCCCATCGAAGAAGAAAAAACGAAAAGAGACGAAAGAACGCAGCTTTCAGCGTGTTCAAATTGGCACCGTCAGGCTAATCTCGGAACAGTATATGAAAAAGCCCGCGAAGATATAATCTTCGCGGGTGAGTTTATGCAGCCGAAGGCGATTCATTTGCCGCCTGTGTTGAGCAGACCGTGGTTTTTTACGAAGTATTCCGCGCCGGAAACGACGGTGGTTATTAGCATTACGGCGAGGCAGACGGTATTGAGCGTAATATCGCCGAAAAGTACGATTTTGTGCAGCGAAGTGAGCATGATGCAGATGCAGACTATGGAACTGGCCGTTTTCACCTTGCCGGACATCGCCGCGGCTATCACGAGGCCGCCGTTTGCCGCGATGAGGCGCAGCGCCGTGACCGCGAATTCGCGCGCAATGATTATGAGCGCGACCCAGCTCGGACACTGCCCGCCCTCGACGAAAACGAGGATAGCCGCCGTGATGAGCAGCTTATCCGCCACCGGGTCCATGAATTTGCCGAAATTCGTCACCTGATTGTACTTGCGCGCAACGTAGCCGTCGATGAAATCCGTGAGGCTCGCGAGAATGAACAGCACGAGCGCCGCAGGGCGCGACCAAGGCATTTTCAGCAGTATCGCTATGACGAAAAGCGGGATTATTGCAACCCTTATAAGCGTGAGCTTATTTGCCGTTGTCATTTATGCAGCAGTCCTTTCAAGTATTGTCGGCGATTTCGCCGGTAAGGTCGCCGTCGAGCACGTCAGTCACATGAACGGAGATAAACTCGCCCGGGACGGCGCCCTTGCCCGTGAAGAAGACCTTCCCGTCAACGTCGGGGGAGTCGGCGGCGCTGCGGCCATACCAGCATTCGCCGAAGCTGTCGAAGCCCTCGCAGAGGACCTCTATAGTTTTCCCGAGGCGGGAAGCGTTGAACTCGTCAATTATCTCCGACTGGAGATCCACCAGAAGCTGGGCGCGGTGCTCCGCCGTTTCCTTGTCGGGGTATTCCATCTCAGCGGCGGGAGTGCCCTCCTCGGGGGAGAAGGGGAAAACCCCGGCGCGCTCGATTTTCGCTTCGCGCAGGAAGGCGCAGAGCTCGTCGAACTCCGCCTCGCCCTCGCCGGGCAGCCCTGTGATTATGCTCGTTCTCAGGACGAGGCCGGGGATGCGCTCGCGCAGTTTTTTGAACAGGGCGCGGATATCGTCGCCGCTTCCGCGGCGGTTCATGCGCTTTAGTATGGCGCTGTTAATGTGCTGGATGGGGATATCGAGGTATTTTACGACCTTCGGCTCGTTTGCGATGCAGTCTATGAGCTCGTCGTCAATAAGCTCGGGGTAGAGGTAATGCAGGCGTATCCAGCGCAGACCGTCTATCTTTGCAAGCTCGCGTATGAGCGCGGAAAGGCGGCGCTCGCCGTAAAGGTCCATGCCGTAGCGCGTGATGTCCTGCGCCACGACTATGAGCTCCTTCACACCCATGTCTGCCAGCTCCTTAGCCTCTCGGACTATGTTTTCCATCGGGCGGGAGCGGAATTTGCCGCGTATGGAGGGAATGACGCAGTAAGCGCAGCGGTTGTCGCAGCCCTCGGCAATCTTTATGTAGGCCCAGCCCTCGCCGGAGGTGATAACGCGGTCCGTTTCCTCCACCTTGGCGTTTATGTCGCCGTAGCGCTCGGGCGTTTCGCCGCGCTCCACGGCCTTCAGAACGTCCACTATTTCGGAGAAGCTGCCGCAGCCGACGAGCGCGTCCACCTCCGGCATCTCCTTCAGGACCTCGCTCTTGTAGCGCTCCGGGAGGCAGCCTGTCACGATGATTTTTTTGAGGCGGCCTTCCTTTTTGAGCTTGCCGAATTCCAGAATATTGTTTATCGCCTCGGTTTTCGCGCTTTCTATGAAACCGCAGGTGTTGATTATAAGATAGTCGATCTCCGAAAGGTCGCCCGTTATCTCGTATCCGGCTTCGTTCAGAAGCCAAAGCATTTGTTCGCTGTTTACGGTGTTCTTAGCGCAGCCGAGAGAGACCATGCCAACCCTGTTTGCCATCAGTATTCATCCTCGCAATTATCGATGTATCGCGCCGTTGCGTCCTTGACCTGCTCCCATGAGTAGCCGCGGCGCAGCAACGCGTCAGTTATTTTTTTGAGCTCGCGCCGGTCCGGAGTTTTTCCGGCGAGACGCCGCTCGACGAAGCGCTCTATCGCCTCGTCCTCGCCAGTTAGCTCACACAGTGCCTCGTCCCAGTATTCGCGCGGGACGAAACGGCGGTAAAATTCCTGCTTTATTCGCGCTTCGCCCCAGCCCTTGCCCATGCAGTAGCGCACGACGCTTTTGGCGTAGCTGAGTTCGTCCATGAGACCCATGCCGGAAAGCCACTCGACGGCGGCTTCGGCGTTTTCGGGCGTTTCGCCCTTTTCGCAGAGCTTGCGTTTGAGCTCGCCCCGGCTCATCGCGCGGTAAGACAGCAGCCGCGCGGCGTGCTCCTTCGCGGAGGAAAGGGCGCAGCTTTCGCGAAGCGACTCAAGCGCCGCGTCGCTCAGCTCCATCCCTGTACACAGGGCCAGATCCGCCGCGTCGCCCGCCGAGCAGCGAAGATGCTCGCCGCCTGAGAAAAAAAGCTCTACGAAGCCCTTGCGCGTGCGCGAATCCTCGATTTTTTCAAGCGTCGCGGACATCAGCCTTCAAAATCGTCAGCAGTGACCTCAATGGACCTGCCGGCGGGGATGGGCGCGGGGCCCTTTTCCACCGGCTCGGCGTTTTTCGCGGCACGCTTCATGATTTCCTCCTGGATGGAGTCGGCAATGTCCTGGTGTTTTTTAAGGTAATCCTTAACGCTGTCCTTGCCCTGGAGGCGCTCGCCGTTCACGGTGAACCATGAGCCGCTCTTTTCGATGAGACCGAAGGAGACGCCGATATCGACTATCTCGCTCATGCGGGAGATGCCCTCGCCGTAGATTATATCAAATTCCGCCTCGCGGAAGGGAGGCGCGACCTTGTTTTTCGTGACCCTGACGCGTGTGTGGTTGCCGACGACCTCGCTGCCGTTCTTTACAGCCTCGACGCGGCGAACGTCCAGACGGACGCTGGCGTAGAATTTGAGCGCGCGGCCGCCCGTTGTCGTCTCGGGGTTGCCGTACATTACGCCTATCTTCTCGCGGAGCTGGTTTATGAAAACGACGACGCAGTTAGTCTTGGAAATGGAGCCGGCGAGCTTGCGCAGCGCCTGCGACATGAGCCTTGCATGCAGGCCCACGACGCTGTCGCCCATTTCGGCCTCTATCTCGGCCCTCGGAACGAGCGCCGCCACGGAGTCGACGACGATAGCGTCCACCGCGCCGGAACGGACGAGCGCTTCGGTTATTTCGAGCGCCTGCTCGCCGGTGTCCGGCTGGGAAATGAGAAGATTATCAATATCAACGCCGAGGGCGCGCGCGTAAACGGGGTCGAGCGCATGCTCCGCGTCCACGAACGCGACCTCGCCCCCCGCCTTCTGCGCGGAAGCGAGAATGTGGAGCGCAAGCGTGGTCTTACCGGAGGACTCGGGGCCGTAAATCTCGATTATTCTTCCTCTGGGGACGCCGCCTATGCCGAGTGCCATGTCCAGCGTGAGGGAGCCGGTGCTGATGGCCTCCACGTTCATGTGCGCCGACTCGCCGAGGCGCATGATGGAGCCCTTGCCGAAGGTGCGCTCGATCTGCGACATCGCCGTTTCGAGCGCTTTCTTTTTATCCGTCGCCGGAGCGGCGGGCTCGATTATGTGCTTTTTAGCAGTAGCCATTATATTCCATTCCTTTCAAGCTGTGAAGCCCTTATTTTTCAAAAATTATTGCGCGGTCAATCCCGAGCGTGTCCTTCCTCGCTTCGATAAAGCGCAGACCCGCCGCCTCGCCGAGCGCGCGGAGCGCTTCGCTCTGCCCTATGCCGCATTCAAAGATGATGCGCCCACCGGGAAGGAGCGTTCCCGCCCATTTTTCGCAGACGCTGCGGTAAAACATAAGCCCGTCCTCGCCGCCGTCGAGCGCCGAATGCGGCTCATAGGAGCGGACGGAAACGTCCAGCCCCGCTATGTCACCCGAGGGAATGTAGGGCGGATTGCAGACGAGAAGGGAAAAATCGCGAAGAATAGGTGCGGGCGCGCTGAGAGCGTCCGCCTCGACTGCCATCACCCGCGAGGAAACGCCGTTGAGCGCGGCGTTTTTGCGCGCGATTTTCAGCGCCTCCTGCGATATATCGGCCAGCACGACGCGCGCGGCGGCGATGTTTTTCGCAATCGCGATGCCGATGCAGCCGGTGCCGGCGCACAGGTCGAGCACACGCGGAGATTCCGCGCCGCGCAGAAATTCTATAGTGGTTTCCGCGATGAGCTCAGTGTCTATACGGGGAATAAGCGTCGCGGGAGTGACTATCATGGGAAGCCCCAAGAACTCCCACTCGCCGGTAATGTAGGCGACGGGCTCGCCCTCCGCCCTGCGGCGAAGAAGCCGGACCGCCTCCGCTTCATATTCCGGCGAAGCGAAAAGGCGCATGTCGCGCTGAAATTCAGCGGTGTTTTTGCCGGCGGCGTAGGAAAGGAGGAGCCGCGCCTCGAGAGAATAAGCCTCCACGCCTGCGTTTTTCAGGAGCTTTCGCGCGTCGAGATAAATGTCGTTATAGGTTTTCACGGCTGAGTCACCATCTGTCAGAGTCCTTTTCCTCGGGGATGACAAGCTCCATCGCCTTAATGGCGCACTCGATCATTTCGTCATCCGGCTCAAAGACCGTGAGGTGCTGCAGGGCTTTGCCCGGTGCGGAAAGAATGGCGGATAGCCAGTTGTCGTGCCTGCCCGCCCAGCGGATGATCTCGTAGCTTATTCCCACGACGACGGGGAGCAGTGCGAGACGCAGAAGCATGCGGATGATGGCGTTTGACCAGCTGATCACAGAGAAAACGAGGATGCTTATTATCATAACGATGAAGATGAAGCTCGTTCCGCAGCGGGGATGCTGCCTCGGCTGGGGACGGACGTTCTCCACCGTGAGCTCAAGACCCTTTTCGTAGCAGTGGATGGTTTTGTGCTCCGCACCGTGGTATTCAAAGACGCGGTGTATATCCTTTATGCGCGTAGCCAGCCAAATATAACTGAGGAAAATGATTATTCGTATCGCGCCCTCAATGAGGTTTTTGATGATGCGCGATTCTATCAGCGAGTTGAAAAGCCCAGCTATGAGCGTGGGCAGGAGCATGAATAGCAGAACGGAGAAGCCTATTCCGAAGACCATTGCGATGATAACGATGAGCTTTTCCGCCGTTTCGCTGCTGAAATGCGACTCTATCCACTTATCGAGCTTCGATTCTCCTTCTTCCTGCAGTTCCTCCGGCATCTGCTCGGCGGAAAACATCAGCGCGCGGACGCCGTTTGCCATGGAACTGAGGAAATTGACTATGCCGCGTATAAAAGGAACGCCGAGAATGGGGTAGCGGTCCTTGACGAGCTTTAATTCTTCTTCCTTTATTACGAGGCCGTCCTTGCCTCTTACGACTATTGCCTGCTTCTTAGGGCCGCGCATGAGGATACCCTCGATAAGCGCCTGCCCGCCGATGGAGGTGCGGAAATCCTTGAGTTTATTAGCTTTTGCCGTTTAAATCATATCCTTTCATTTTCTGCGGTTTTGCCTTCAGATAAGCTATGCCTGCGGGTTTACGGGGAGAAGGACGGTCACGACGGTGCCGCCGCCCTCGGCGTTTGCTATGTTGAGAATGCCTCGGTGCAGGCGGACTATTTCGTCGCACACGGCAAGGCCGATGCCGCTGCCGCGCTCCTTTGAGCTGCCCTTGTAGAACTTATCCTTAACGTGCGGAAGCTCGTCCTCCGGGATGCCGGGACCGAAATCACGAACGGTTATTTTAACGTAATCCTTGTCCGAGCCCTCGTAGCCCTGTTCAAGGCCGATATCAACGATGATGCGCTTGCCCTCACGCCCGTATTTGGCGGCGTTATCGAGAATATTGAGGAAAACCTGCTTTAAGCGCTGCGGGTCGGCGGCTATAATTGGAAGACCCTCGTCCGTAGGGGTGTATTCGAGGTTTATCTTCTCCTGCCGGAGAATTTCGCCGTAGGTGAAGACCGCTTCCTCAAGCTCCGCCTCAACGTCTATCTGGCTGATATTTACGGTGAAGCGCCCGTTTTCCATGCGCGTAAAGTCCAGAAGATCCTCGACCATGCGCGTGAGGCGGCGCGCCTCCTTGAGGATGATGGAAATGCCCTTTTTTGAATCGTTGCTCATTTCCGTGTCATACATGAGGGTTTCGCCCCAGCCGGTGATGGCGGTGAGCGGCGTCCTCAGCTCGTGGGAAACGGAGGAGATGAACTCGGATTTCATTTTGTCCGTGCGGCTGATGGCTATGGACATTTCGTTTATCGCGGCGGCGAGCTCGCCTATTTCGTCGTTATAGTTGTTTTCTATTAGGGCACCGTAGCTGCCGTCGGCAATGCTGCGGGTGACGGACATTATCTGCCCGATGGGGCGCACGATGGAGCGGATGAAAAAGAGGTTTACCGTAAAGACGAAAACAAGGATAAGGACGCCTATCCCGGCGGCTGCGAGTATGTTCAGAACGACCTGCTTATCCACCTTTTTGAGGCTTGAAACATAGCGCATAACGCCCACGACCTGCCCCGTGGAGTAGATCATCGGGCTCGATACGGCGATTATGCGCTCGCCCGTCGTGGGGCTTTTGCCGCGCCAGACGCTGATTTTCTTGGTTTCGATGGCCTGGGTAATGTCGTCCGTCCCCGGCGAATCGCCGGCTGTGATGCCGTAGGTCGATATTTCGACCCTGCCGCGCGAGTTTATGAACTGGAGCTCCAGAATGTCGCGCTCGTCGAATTTTTCGGTGTATTTGTAGGCGCTCTGGTAGTATTCGGCATAGGTTTTCGTGATGTAGTTGGCGAAAAAGTCCGTGGCTGTTTTGGCCTTATTCTCAAGGCTTATCTGTATGCCGAGATAGTAATTGCTGCTCACGGCGACGGCGAAGGCGCCGAGACCGACGAGAACGATTACGAAGGTAACGAGCATACTGTTAAGCAGCCATCTTTTTTTAAGACCCTTTATCTTCAAAGCCTATAACCTCACACTATTCTGTAAATGCTGCCGTATGAACGGAAAACCTGTTTTCCTCTAAGCTCAAAAGCCCCATTTGTAGCCGTAGCCCCAAACGGTGGTGATATAGGAGGGGTTCGTGGGGTCATCCTCCACCTTTATGCGAAGGCGGCGGATGTTAACATCCACTATTTTGAGCTCGCCCAAATAATCGCGCCCCCAGACGGAATTGAGGATCTCCTCGCGGGAGAGCGCCTTGCCGGGGTTATCCATGAAGAGCTTTACTATGGCGTACTCCACCTGCGTAAGACGGATGCGTTCGCCGTTTTTTTCGAGAGTGCGGTTGCGCGTGTTCAGCTTGAAAATGCCGCGGACTATTTCGCCGCTCTCCTCCTCGCCCTCGCCGCCGACGCGGCGGTACAGCGCGTCTATCCTCGCGGTGAGCTCGGCGGGGGAGAAGGGCTTGGTAACGTAATCGTCCGCGCCCGTCATGAGGCCGGTGACCTTATCCATTTCCTGCGTACGCGCGGTGAGCATAATTATGCCTATCTTGGAGCCCGTCGCGCGGATTCGGCGGCATACCTCGAAGCCGTCGGTATCCGGGAGCATTATGTCGAGCAGGGCGACCTTGATGTCAGGGTGCTTTTTGATCTGCTCAAAGGCCTGTTCGCCCGTCTCGGCCTCGATAGGCTCGTAGCCGGAGCGTTTAAGGTTTATAACAACGAAGCTTCGGATGCTCGACTCGTCTTCAAGAACAAGAACCTTTTTCATGTTTCCGCTATCCTCCCGTATAATAACTTGGCGGCGCCGCGCCTCATGTGAGGCCGGTTACCCATTCTGAATAAATCATGTAGAAGTTGTTTCTGAGATATTGGAAGTCTATCATGCTGCTCCATTCCTCTTTGCCTAAGAGGAACTGGACGGCGTAGTTTGTTTCGTCCTCGCGCTTGAGAAGCTGCCGGTTGCCGCGCGTCGCGGCTTCGCCGCGGTTTTCGCCCGAGAGAGCGTAGATACGCATAAGGTCGGTCACCGGCTTATCCTCGCCGTTCCAGAGCGAGAAAACGACGACGCGCTCTCCTCCGGCAGAGTCCTCGCGCCGGACGGTTATGCAGTCCACCCACGAATCGGGCAGGACGATATACCATCTGTCGGAATAGTTATGGTAGGTCGTGAGCGTTACCACGCCCGTTCCTTCGGAGGAAAAGCTCATCCACTCAAGCTCGCGGTAATTCGTGTCGCCCTGAGCGGGAAGCTCACGCGGCAGGGGAACATCCATTACGCCGTCGCCGTTAATGTCGCGGCAATAGACGGAATAATAGCGGAGAGTGTTGGTGCTCACGCCGCTCGTGTCGGCGGATATGTTGACGAGGCGGCCTTCGCGCGGGAGGAAAATGTCCGTGATAAGCCCTGTCCCGCTGTAGGCGCTTTCGACGAAGAGAGCTTTTTTTCCGTCGGAAAGGTGACCGGTTATGAGCTTATCTATGTTCTCTGCGCCGAGGGAAAGGCGGCTTTCACTCGTGAGCATTTCGCCGTCCTCGCTTAGAGAGTACATCGTGACGGTGCTAGACGAGGTCGTGCTTTCCTTGCGGATGACGAGCAGCTCGTCCTTGCCGTTTTCGTCTATATCGTCGGTGGTGTATTCGGTGAAGTCCGTCGCCGCGATGGAGGAAACTACGAAGCTTTTGAGGGAGTAGATGTTCAGCATTTTAATGTCGGAACCCATCCTCCAGCCGACTATCATCTCCGTCCAGCCGTCGCCGTCCATGTCGGAATAGCTGATGCTCTCTATGTCGCTGCCGTCGCCCTCTATGAGCGCGGCGGGCTCATAATGCCCGGCCTGCATGCTGAAAACGTATATTTTGAGGGGTTTTTCGCCGGTTATGTTGAAAAATGCGAGCGCTTCGTTCTGTCCGTCACCGTTAAGGTCGTACATCTGGACGGATTGGCGGTAAGAACCCGAGGTGGGCGCGGAATAGTTCGCGCCGGAGGCGATGATATCGTCGATTTTGTTCTGAAGGTCAAGAAATTCCTCGGAAAGCTGGGGCAGGCTCAGGAGACTGTCGATATTCATGCTCATGCAGCCGCCGCAGAGCAGCAGCGCCGCGGAAAGAATAAAGAGAAGAATATTTTTCGCGCGCGTAAATATCGCCTCCCGCCAAAAGAAAAATATCGCGGAAAACCCGCGGAAACCCGCCGCTGTCCGCCGAAAAGCGCCAAACAGAGCAAGCGGAACAATCTCAGATTATCATAACACAGCGGCGAAGAAAATGGTAGTCTTTTAACGGAAAATTCAAAAAATATCTTGAAAAAAAACGCTCTGTATTGTATACTCACAAGGAATGCGGCACGCTTCGTTTTCGCCGCGTGAATATATGCCGGTGTGGTGGAATTGGCAGACGCCCGGGACTCAAAATCCCGTGTCCGCAAGGACGTGCGGGTTCGACCCCCGCCACCGGCACCACGTCGGAGCAAACTGCGCTCACGGCGTTTTCGGCGTCAGTCTGCGGACTGGCGCCGAAAACTTTGTACCGCTTCGTTGCTCCTCCTTTCAAAATCGGACCCGCTGCACTGGGCTCCGATTTTGTTTTTTTGGGGAAGCAGGAGTTTTTACAAAAAGGATGGCTGCCTTCCTTTTTGGGTTCCGCAGGACTAATGTCCTGCTCCACCCCAAGGGCAATTTAACTTGCTCGGGCGAAGTGAATTCGCCCTGCGCCAAGGTTTTGCCTTTGGCAAAACGCTTGATACGCGCGACGCCGCGCGGAGTCGGAGCAAACTGCGCTCACGGCGTTTCCGGCGTCAGTCTGCGGACTGGCGCCGAAAACTTTGTACCGCTCCGTTGCTCCTCCTTTCAAAATCGGACCCGCTGCGCTGGGCTCCGATTTTGTTTTTTGATATCTAAAAACCCGTTATGAACACTCCGCCCCTTTTGCTTGCGCCGCATACGGCTGCTTTGCGGACTGCTCGCATTAGCTCTCTCATCCGTCAAAAATGAAAATCATGAATCTTCCATCATTCATTGATTTATGATTGATGAAGTGGTATAATATGGTCGAATAATGGACTGCGGGGTGTGTCATGAAAAACCCTCCTTTTGAAATTACACAGGCGATGCTGACCGACACAGCGGAGATTGCCGAGATGGTCGGCCGCCTTTCTGCTGGAAAACTGTCCTCCAGCCCGATCCTGCGGCGCACAAATCGTATCCGCACAATCCAGGGCACGCTGGCAATCGAGCAGAACACCCTGAGCGTGGAGCAGGTCACAGCTGTGCTGAACGGCAAGCACGTGATCGCGCCGCCCCGTGATATTGCCGAGGTCAGGAATGCCTACACGGTTTATGAATCGCTGGAGGAGCTCGATCCCTATTCCGTTGATTCCCTGCTGGCCGCCCACGGCGCGATGATGCACGGTCTGATCGACGAGGCGGGGCTGTTTCGCTCCGGCGCGGTGGGTGTTGCTGACAGCGAAGGCAACATTCTGCACATGTGTACGCTGCCGAGGTATGTGCCGGAGAGCGTGGAGCAGCTTCTGAATTGGGTGAAGGACAGCGACCTGCCCATGGTGATCAAAAGCTCCGTATTCCACTATGAATTCGAACTCATTCATCCCTTCGCCGACGGCAACGGGCGGATCGGAAGACTGTGGCACACGCGGCTGCTGGCGGAGTGGAATCCGCTGTTTGCCTGGCTCCCGGTGGAGTCGATCATCCATAACCGGCAGCGGGAGTATTACGACGCGATCAATGCCTCGAACAACGCTGGCGAATCCACGATCTTCATCGAGTTCATGCTCTCGGCCATCAAAACCGCGCTGCTGGAGGCGTCCGGGGTAAAAGAAAAACCGCTCGGCAAGAACGCGCAGAACGCGGCTTATCGGCGGCAGTTTGTATTGGATCATTTGAAGGAAAACAGAGTGATCCGCAACGCGGACCTGTGCAAAGGTCTCGGCGTTTCCCCGGCGACGGCAAATCGGATTCTGCGGGATCTGAACGAAGACGGCACACTGGAACGCGTGAGAGACGGCAAGTTCTGGGCGTACAGGTTGAAAGAAAAAGCATAAAAACTTAGACCGCAATTTTTGCCAAACTCGGTTCGAATATAGCCGGTAGCCTTCGAAAGGTTAGGTGGCATTTAAGGGGTCGTGGGTTCGAATTGAATCCCGTTATAAAGAAAGTGTTGAGGTTATGGCATATGGAAACAAGAGATATTCTGAATCTTATTGCACTCATAGTGATCCCGATTCTGGCAGTACTGATCGGGCATTGGTGCCAAATCAGTTCTGAAAAGCGGAAAGACAAAATGCAGATTTTCAAAACCTTGATGACTGCCCGTATCTATGGCTGGACAGTGGACAGCGTTCACGCTCTGAATATCATTGATATTGTCTTTGCAAATGACAGAAAAGTGCGTACAGCTTGGAAGGATCTGAACGATTGAAAAAGATTGAACAGGAGCAGTATAAACTGCTGGAGGCAATTGCAAATTCATTGGGATATAAAGACAAGATTACCTGGGAAACGATACAGAATCCGTATATTCCTGATGGATTGAGAATGCAATTGGAAGCACAGAAACAGTCTCAACAAGCATACATGAATATTCTGAACGGTATGAGCCAGATGATCCCGAAGAACAGCTCAAACGAAGAGAGGAAAGACCCGGTCGATACCAATTGATCTCGTCAGTCAAATAGAAAACTTGAGGTATTCATATGCTGCACGACGGACTATACGAACAAGTTATCAACAAAGGCCTTGACACTGAGCTTGCCTCTGCGGACAAGCTCAGTCAGACTGCGCCTATTGATACTGCCGAAGCCTCCAAAGTGCTGGCAAAATATGTGGCCGAAGTGGTGGAGCGCGGGCTGGACAATCTCCGAGACAATGGCGGAGATTTGAATGACCAGGTCGCTCTGGCCAACCAGATTATCACCACAATCCAGGCAGAAACAAAAGAAGCTGACTTCGACTCGCTCTCGGTTGCAGAGCGGGCGGAGCAGCTTCTTGCGCTTTTTGACCGACAAAACAGCATCTGGGCGTTGGATGAAAAGGCACAGGTCGTCCGTCCGGAGACTTCCATTGCACAATCGAGCCTGTTCACCGGCGCGGTTCACGAGCCACAGATGTACACAGAACTCAAAAAGTAGATCATGTCCTGCAATCGGATCGA
>JAEEGK010007391.1_pt1 | contig 26199 bp, 18 predicted proteins | sample 8958771 | NCBI WGS metagenome assembly JAEEGK01 (sample SAMN16246547, study PRJNA631951) | gut metagenome | biome: gut microbiome; feature: rumen; material: SC-attached | host: Bos | place: Iran: Karaj | collected 2018-10 | reverse complement strand
GATACGGCATCACATACCTTATCTGGATGGCCTTCTGTTACTGACTCTGAAGTAAAAAGTAACTTTTCCATTTTTTGACTCTCTTTCTATTTACTTTTAACTAAGCGGAAAATTTCTTAGCTTCAATAGTATACTTCCCTAACTCCTTTTTAGCAATAGTGATACACAAATAATTTGCATTTGTGTATTGATTATTTTTATCATTTCAAAAGGTTAATCCACAAATTATCCTTAACTTATTCATTGTATTTATTTTTTCTAAAATATATAATTGAGATAGGTTAACCATTCTAGGTAATATTTTGTATTAGAGGGGAATAATTATGAAGACATTAAATGTTGATGAGCTTAAGGCAGGAATGATTTTGGCTGAGCCAGTGCTTACCAAACGTGGTCAGTCTATTGCCAACACCGGTGATACTCTTACCAATCAACTCATAGCTAAGATGACATTCTACAAGATTGAATCTGCCACTGTTGAGGAGGTTGAAGAGGAAGAAGAAATTATCGAAGAAGCTCCTGATACAGTTAAGGAAGCTCCAAAATCGGAAAAGCCTGCTAAGGTTAGTGCTCCTAAAAAGCCTGCTTATGTCGGTGGGCAAATCACCTATTCTCAGAAATTAAAGGCATCACCTGCATTCCAAAAATTCCAGTCGGACTATGCCATCAATATAGAATTTCTCAGACAAACTCTCAACAAGATTGCAAACGGAGGAGACGCTTCCTGCGTCAACGATTTGTTAATGAAATGCGAGGTCCTTTTCAAATCCAAGACTTCCATCGAGCTTTTTGATTTGCTTGGCTACATGCGCAATCTTGAGGATCCTATTTATTCTCATTCTTTAAATGTCGCATTAATCAGCCGTTCTATTGGTAAATGGTTAAAATACTCCCGCGAGGATTTAAATACTCTTACCATCTGCGGTTTACTTCACGATATCGGTAAGCTTCAGATTTCCGAAGAGATTTTACATAAGCCTGATGTATATACTGACGAGGAGTTTGAGGAAATGAAAAATCATCCTCTGCTTGGCAAGAAGATGCTTAACGGCAAGGGCTTTGATGCCAGAGTTTTATCTGCCACCCTTCAGCACCACGAGAGAAGTGATGGAAGCGGCTATCCTCGAGGCTTAGACGATGATGAGATTGACGATTTTGCTGCAATAGTTGCCATTGCCGATGTTTACGATGCAATGACTTCTGCCAGAGCACATCGCGATCCACTTTGTTCTTTCCAGGTTATTGACGAGTTTGAAAAGGAAGGCTTACATAAATATCGTACCAAGTTTGTTCTTACATTTCTTGAGCATATTGCAAACACCTACAACAACAGCCGTGTAATGCTCAATGATGCAAAAACAGGCCGCGTGGTTTACATCAACAAGAGCAACCTTTCACGACCTGTAATTCAGCTTGATAGCGGCGATATCATCAATCTCGCCGACAGTATCTATTCAGATATTTATATTAAGTCTATACTCTAAAGGCTTCCTTGATTCGGTCTTTTAGACCGGAATACCTCTTAGCCTGAGAAGTATTATCAACCATCGAATAAAACACATCTGCGTCGCCTACCATGGTGACGCATTTTTTTGCTCTGGTAATGGCTGTGTAAAGGATGTTTCTGTTCATTAGCATCCTTGGTCCATCCATTATAGGCATTACCACCGCCGGGTACTCTGACCCCTGTGACTTGTGAATAGTGATGGCATAGGCAAGCTCCAGTTCGTCAAGATTGGCAAAAGGATATACCACCTTTCTGCCTTCTTCAAACTCTACAGTGACACTCTTTGCCCAATCATTTATGTCTCTGATGATTCCCACATCTCCGTTGAATACGCCAAGGCCCTTGTCGATGGTGATACCATATTTTCCTGACACTTCCCACTCCAGCTGGTAGTTATTTCTAATCTGCATAACCTTGTCGCCTTCCCGGAATAGTCTGGTCTCTCCCTTCCACTCCTTCTTCTCTGGAGACTCCGGATTGAGGCATCTCTGCAAAATACTGTTAAGCCTCTCTACGCCAATCAATCCTTTTCTGGTTGGAGTGAGCACCTGAATATCACTGATGCTGGCATCAACGTATTTAGGCATCTTTTCCTTAACCAGGGTAAGCATGACGCTAATGATTGTATCTGCATCATCCCTTTTCAAGAAAAAGAAATCCTTTGATTTGTTATCCAAAACCACATGCTGCCCCTGATGAATCTTGTGGGCATTCATGACTATATCTGATTCCTGTGCCTGTCTGAAAATCTTTTCCAAGGTGACAGAACAAAACTTCTGAGACCCCAAAATATCCTTTAACACATTTCCCGGGCCAACACTAGGAAGCTGGTTTACATCTCCCACTATTATAAGTCTTGTGCCTGGGGAAACAGCCTTTAATAGAGAGTACATCAACGATACATCCACCATGGACATCTCGTCAATGATAATAACATCACACTCAAGAGGATTGTCCTCGTTTCGTTCAAATTTGGCAAAGGAGGCCGAATCATCCTCGTCACTAAGCTTGCCTGTAACCTCAAGCATTCTGTGGATTGTGCGTGCCTCATAGCCTGTGGCCTCGCTCATTCTCTTGGCTGCACGTCCAGTTGGAGCTGCCAGAAAAATATTGTAGCCCTCCTCTTCAAATACATGAATCATGGTGGTAATTGTGGTTGTCTTACCTGTACCCGGTCCACCTGTCAGGATAAAGAAGCCTCGCTCTGCTGCAGAAATAACTGCATTTTTCTGCAGGTCATCCAACTCGATTTCCTCATCCTTTTCTATTCGACGAATAACCTTTCCAAGGTCTGCCTTGTCCACCTTGTAGGTTACATCCAGCTCTCTAAGCATTCCTGCAATGGATTCCTCCATTCGGTAAAATGCTCTGGAGTATACCTGTCGTACACTCTCTTCGTCGGTTTTAATGATTATCTTCTTGTCCATGGCAAGATTCATCACCTGCGCCTCTACTGCCGATGGCTCTACTCCCAACAAGTCAACTGCCATCTGCTGTAGAGTCTCTATCGGAAGATAGGTGTGTCCCAAGCCTGCTCCCTGGCTAAGAATATATTGAATTCCGCCTTTGATTCGAAACTCTGAATCAACCTTGATTCCTACCTGACTTGCGATTTCGTCTGCGGTCTTGAAACCTATTCCCGAAACCTCGTCAGCGATTCTATATGGATTGCTTTGAATTACAGTGTATATATCATTTCCAAAGCGATTGTATATCTTGATTGCTGTGTTGCCATGAAGCCCATATTTATCAAGAAAAATCATTGCATTTCTGATGTCCTTGGCTCCGACTATCTGATCGGAGATTTCCATGGCTTTATTTAATGAAATACCTTTTACCTCCGCTAATCGCTCTGGCTCCTCCTCAATTATCCTAAAGGTATCAGCCCCAAACAGCTTTACAATTCTTGCTGCAAGCTTTGGTCCTATTCCCCTGATAGCACCTGAGCCTAAGTATCGCTCCATAGAAAGCTCATCTGCAGGTGCCACCACATCATAGCTTGCCACCTTTAGTTGTCTTCCATATGTAGGGTGCTCAGTATAGTCACCTCTCAGTAAAAGATTCTCCCCCTCACCAATGGTTGGAAAAAGGCCTACGCAGGTAATCATCTCCTCGTCGGCCACAAAATCCATTACCGTATATCCGTTATCAGCATTTCTAAATATTATATTCTCTACGTAACCTGTCAACTCTTCCATGGGTATAATCATATCACAGAATCTTATTTTTTAACAAAGAAAAAACACCCGACAGCTTTACTGCCGGGTGCGTGATTATAATATCTGATTATGCCTGTACCTCTGTGACTGTAGATGCATTGGTTGCTGCAATATCATCTGATACTGTGGCTGCATCAAGTCCCATGTTGTCGGTCTGTGGATTGGAATTGCCTGTGATTCCGTAGTTACGCATAATCTGGTCTACAAAATCATCGGTGATTCTTCCACCCATCTGGTCTACTATCTGAGAGGCAACCTTTGTGTAGGCTGTATCCATGAAGAAATCCTTGTACATTCCCATGGTATGGTCTTCCTTTTCATCCTTTGGTAAGAATGACTCCTTAGTCTGCTTAAGAACCTGTTCCAACATAAATGTCTCAAAGCCCTTAACAGCTTCTGTGATTTCCTCTCGGCTAGAATCCTTAGATATCTTGCCTATTGATTTGCTTGTGTTTTCTGCGCCATTTGCATATTGTGATTGCAAATAGGCATTCATTGAAGTAACGTCCATTTTCCATCCCCCTGTTCAAGAACTCTAATACCGCATCAACGAGTTCAGACCCCTACTAACTGCTAACTACTATCTCTTAAGGTTATTAGCCTCTTCCAACATAGTGTCAGAAGTTGTAATAGCCTTTGAGTTCATCTCATAAGCTCGCTGAGAAATAATAAGATTAACCATCTCATCAGCGACATTCACATTTGATCCCTCTAAATAATACTGAACAATAGAACTTCTTGTAACCCCTTGAGTGTTCCACTCAGCCATTGGCTCACCTGAAGCCTCTGACTCATCATAGAGGTTTTCACCTATTGCCTCAAGACCTACCCTGTTTGTAAACTGATAAAGCGCAATTGACTGTCCAGTGGCTGTATAAGTGCCATCTGGATTCTTATATGAAACAGAGGCATCATCCGGGTTGACCGCAAAATCATCACCTGATGTTGCAGGAATTGAAATAGGTCTTCCGGCCTGATCCAAAACCTTGTATCCCTCTGCTGTTGTAAGTATTTTGCCATTTTGGTTGTCCAGTGCCCATGTGAAGTTACCATTTCTGGTGTAGTGTACTTCATCACCGTCCTGAACCGCAAAGAAACCATCACCTATGATACACATAGATGTAGGACTTTCATTTGCCAATTGTGCACCCTGAGTAAAATTAGAATTAATAGAAGCAACTCGAGTACCCAAACCTACCTGTGCACTTGTTGGCTTTGTCTCGCCCTGACCGTTTGTGCTGGTAGCCTGCATTGTTTGATAAAGCAATGTCTTAAACTGAGTGCTCTTTGCTTTAAAACCTGTTGTATTAACGTTTGCCAAGTTGTTTGCTATTGTGTCAACCGATGTCTGCTGACCCTTCATTCCTGAAGCTGCAGACCACAATGATCTCATCATAAGCTATATACCTCCAAAATTAAACCCTACCAACCTGGTTTACTGTCTTATCAAGTGTTTCGTCTTCGGTTTGAATCATCTTCTGTCCTGCCTCGTAAGCTCTGGCTATCTGAATCATGCTAACCATTTCGTCTACTACATTGACATTGGAAGATTCTAGGCATCCTTGCTCTATGATTGCATCGCTTTCTACAATCTGTCCTCCTGGAATTAAGTCATATAAGTTCTCACCATATTTATTTATATAGTCGTAATCTGCTATATCGATAACACCTATAGTTGAAACCACTTCACCATCCTGTGATATGCTGCCGTCTGCATTAACTGCATATGGCAAATTAGGATCTATCTGTACGTAGTTCTCTTCGCCAAGCTGTGAATTGAGAGCTCCGTTGTCATTAAGAACATAATCACCATCTGATGTTCTAAGGAATCCCTGATTATCAACTGTAAATGCGCCATCTCTTGTGTATCTGATAGATGTCTGCCCAGCCTTGTCTGTGAAGGCTATTGCGAAAAATCCCTTTCCACCAAGGGCCAAATCCGATGGCTTGTCTGTAATCTGAAATCCGCCCTGATCCCAATTGGTGTAAGTCTCACCAATCTTGGTTCCCAGAGAAACATATCCTATTCCCTCTGGTCTGTTGTGAAGGGCTGATGTATCTTTGATTTTAATTGCTAAGCGTTCGTCAAATGCCTGCGCCACCATCGCTTCCTTCTTGTAGCCTGTGGTAGCTGAGTTGGCTAAGTTGTTGGTCATGACGTCCATTCTCTTTTGTTCATTGACCATTCCGGTGTAGGCTGTATAAAGTCCTTTTACCATTCTCTTCTCCTCGCTAAGCTATTATTGCCTGATGGATATCATTATCCATTTATCATATCGGCATTCTAAAAATAAAATTAACCCCTTTTATAAGAAAATTTTACTTTCATAAATATTTTCTTACAAAAGGGGCAAAAAATCAAATATTTAAATTAATAATCGCCAGCAAGAAGCTCTACATAACGACCTGTTCCGATGGCAACACAAGTCATTGCCTCGTCTGCTGTCATAGTGTTGATACCTGTGCGGTCCTCGATAAGCTCTTCAAGACCACGAAGAAGGGCACCACCACCTGTAAGAACGATACCTCTATCTGCTACGTCGGCCGCAAGCTCTGGTGGAGTCTTCTCTAAAACAGAGTGGATAGCCTCTACAATCTGCATTGTAGATTCCTTTAAAGCCTCCTCAGTCTCTTCTGATGTAACAGTGATTGTCTTTGGAAGACCTGAAACAAGGTTACGTCCTCTAACGTCCATAGTCTCTGCCTCACCAAGTGGGAAGCAACGACCAATCTTAATCTTGATATCCTCGGCTGTACGTTCACCAATAAGAAGGTTGTGCTTCTTTCTCATGTAACGAACGATAGCCTCGTCGAAATCGTCACCCGCAACCTTGATAGATGTGCTGACAACTGAACTGCCAAGTGAGATAACCGCAATATCTGCTGTACCACCACCGATATCTACAATCATATTTCCCATAGGAAGAGAAATATCAATACCTGCACCGATAGCTGCTGCGATTGGCTCCTCGATAATCTTAACCTCACGTGCGCCAGCTGCAAAAGCTGCATCCTCAACAGCACGCTTCTCTACCTCTGTAGCGCCAGAAGGAACACAAACTGCAATACGAGGCTTACGATAGCTCTTCTTGCCCATTGCCTTCTGAACAAAGTACTTAATCATCTTTTCTGTAACTGTGTAATCAGAGATAACACCCTGACGAAGTGGTCGAACTGCCACTATATTACCTGGAGTACGCCCAATCATAAGACGTGCCTCCTCGCCGATTTCCTTAATCTTGTTTGTATCTCTATCAAAAGCCACTACTGATGGCTCCTTCAAAACAACGCCCTTGCCCTTTGCGTAAACAAGAACGCTTGCTGTACCTAAGTCTATACCGATATCTGATGCTGCCATTTTCCCTTTCCTTTCTGCAATCTATTAGAAGTCATATCTAGCTGTCATTAGACAGAATAACGCATTTTTACTTTTCTATTATATACGAATTCGTTTAAGATTCAAGTCTACGTTAATATTTACGTTGTTTTATTAGGTTTATTTAATCTTTTGTTACCTCTTTTACAGTTAAATATTTCTGCAAAACATAAATCCCTGGAAATATAAAAAGCCAACGCGTAAACGTTGGCATTGTTGTCGGGGAGTGCAACCAAAGTTGCCTCTGGTCGCTGAGTTATGAAAAATTTGGTATTAGCTTTCCGCTAGTACGATTATAATATAACTTTTCAATGTGATGACTGAGTGAAGATTTTAAAAAAAAATGTTTTTTCTGTGAATTTAGACACTTTTTAAAAAATGGGTTACAGGTATTCCTTTAAATATTTACCCGTATAACTCTTCTTCACTTTGACTATCTCTTCCGGCTTTCCTTTGGCGATTACAGTACCTCCTCGGTCACCTCCATCCGGACCCATATCGATAATATAATCAGCACATTTAATAACATCAAGGTTGTGTTCTATTACCACAACTGTATTTCCTGAATCAGAAAGCTTACGCATAATCTCCACAAGTTTGTTTACATCATCAAAATGTAAACCTGTGGTTGGCTCATCTAAGATATAGATTGTCTTGCCTGTAGCTCTGCGGGAAAGCTCCGTTGCAAGCTTGATACGCTGGGCCTCACCACCCGAAAGTGTGGTACTTGGCTGGCCAAGCTTGATATATCCCAATCCTACGTCATATAGGCACTGAATCTTGTTAAGAATGCTTGGCACATTCTTGAAGAATTCTACTGCCTCTTCAACTGTCATATCCAAAACATCGTAAATGGTCTTGCCCTTGTAGTGAACCTCAAGAGTCTCTCGATTGTATCGCTTTCCACCACAAACCTCACAAGGTACATAAACATCAGGTAGGAAGTGCATCTCGATTTTGATAATACCATCTCCAGAGCATGCCTCACATCTACCACCTTTTACGTTGAATGAGAAACGACCCTTATTGTAGCCTCTCTCCTTTGCCTCGGTTGTACCGGCAAACAAATCTCGAATCAAATCAAACACACCTGTGTATGTTGCAGGATTAGAACGAGGTGTACGTCCGATTGGCGATTGATCAATATCGATAACTTTATCCAAAGCCTCAATACCTACTATTGAATCATGCTTGCCAGATACCTTACGGGCACGATTAAGCTTTTTAGCAAGTGATTTGTATAAAATCTCGTTGATTAATGAACTCTTGCCTGAACCGGATACACCAGTAACTACTGTCATTATTCCAAGTGGAATATCCACGTCTATATTCTTAAGGTTATGCTCTCTTGCACCTTTAATTGTAAGCCAGCCCTTTGGCTCCCGGCGCTCCTTTGGAACAGGAATGCATAGCTTGCCACTGAGATACTGTCCTGTGATGGAATTTGGATTGGCCATAATCTCTGCAGGAGTACCTGCGGCAATGACTTCTCCACCTTCCTTTCCGGCACGAGGACCGATATCCACAATATAATCGGCCGCCTTCATCGTATCTGCATCATGCTCAACGACAATCAGGGTGTTACCCAAATCTCGCAGTCCCTTAAGGGATGCCAAAAGCTTGTCATTATCCTTTTGATGAAGTCCAATTGAAGGCTCGTCCAAAATATAGGCTACGCCAACAAGCCCCGAACCAATCTGGGTTGCAAGACGGATACGCTGAGCCTCACCACCTGAAAGTGAAGCTGTGGCACGGCTAAGTGTAAGGTAATCTAATCCCACATCAACCATGAATTTCAGACGATTTCTTATTTCTTTTAATACCACAGAGCCAATCTTTTTCTGCTGCTCTGTGAGTTCAAGGTTATCCATAAGTTCATATAATTCATGAACTGGATACTGAGTCATCTCGAATATATTTTTGTCTGCAATAGTGACTGCCAGCGATTCCTTTTTCAATCTCTGTCCGTGACAGCAAGGACACTCGCTGTAGAACATAAACTCCTCGTACTCTCTCTTGGCACTGTCGGAATATGTCTCCTTGTATCTACGATTGACATTTTCAATTAAGCCCTCGAATACAGTAGGATAAACTCCTCGTCCACGCTGGCCCTGATAGTGAACATCAACTGAACGATCGAAGCCATGGATGAACTTATGACGGATATCCTCTGGCAAATCCTGATAAGGTGTGTCTAAAGAAAAATTGTATTCCCTGGCAAGGGCTTCAAGCAACGCATGTGCAAAGCTGGTTGACTTGTTAGACGACTGCCATCCAATAACCTGTACACAACCCTCGTTAAACGAGAGGCTCTTGTCAGGAATCATTAAGTCCTCGTCAAACTCCATCTTGTATCCTAGACCAAAGCACTCTGGGCAGGCACCAAATGGATTGTTGAAGGAGAAGCTTCTAGGCTCCACCTCGTCTATACTGATACCGCAGTCAGGACATGAAAATCCTTCGGAAAATCTGATTGGCTCGCCGTCGATGACATCAACAATCATCAGCCCCTCAGCAAGCTTAAGCACAGACTCAATTGAATCTGTAAGACGCTTTTCAATGCCCTCTTTAATTACAAGTCTATCAACAACAATCTCGATGTTGTGCTTGATGTTTTTGTCTAATGAAATCTCCTCTGAAAGGTCATAGACACTGCCATCTACGTTTACACGAACGTAGCCGGATTTCTTGGCCTTTTCAAAAAGCTTTTCATGGGTACCCTTACGACCTCTGACTACCGGTGCAAGAAGCTGAATCTTGGTGCGCTCCGGCAACGCCATGATAGCGTCTACCATCTGGTCAACTGTCTGCTTGCTGATTGGCTTGCCACAATTTGGACAATGAGGTACACCACATCTTGCATAGAGAAGACGCATGTAATCGTAAATCTCTGTAACGGTGCCAACTGTAGAACGTGGGTTGTGATTGGTACTCTTTTGATCGATGGAAATGGCCGGTGGCATACCTTCCATATGCTCGACATTTGGCTTTTCCATCTGGCCAAGGAACTGACGGGCATAGGAAGAAAGGGACTCCATATAACGACGCTGTCCCTCTGCAAAAATTGTATCGAAAGCCAGGGATGATTTACCCGAGCCTGATAATCCTGTTAAAACAACGAACTCATCCCTTGGAATATCAATGCTGATGTTTTTAAGGTTATGTTCATTGGCTCCTTTTATTTTTATGTATTTTTTTTCTTTCATTTTCGTTTTCCTAAATTTCTTTGTTTTTTGTCTTCTTGATTTTCAATCGAGGTCTTGCATCATGTTCTTAAGTTCTACCATCTTGTCGCGGTATTCTGCTGCAGCCTCGAAATTGAGCTCAGCGGCTGCCTTCTTCATCTTCTTTTGGATGTCCGCTATGAGCTTTTCAAGCTCTTGCTTGTTCATCTCCTCTGGATCCTTCTTGAACTGTAACTCCTTCTTGGCAATCTGCTTTGAAATAGAGATAAGCTCGCGGACAGACTTCTGGATAGTCTGAGGAGTAATTCCGTTGGCCTCATTGTAGGCCTGCTGAATTTCGCGACGACGCTTGGTCTCTGTGATAGCCTTTTCCATGGACTCTGTCATGGTGTCGGCATACATTATAACATGTCCCTGTGAATTTCTCGCAGCACGTCCAATGGTCTGAATTAAAGAGCGCTCACTACGAAGGAAGCCCTCCTTGTCTGCATCCAGGATTGCAACCAGAGTAATCTCTGGAATATCAAGACCCTCACGAAGAAGGTTGATACCAACCAGAACGTCAAAAACATCCAAACGTAAATCGCGGATGATTTCAGCTCTCTCCATGGTGTCGATATCAGAATGCATATATTTAACTCGGACGCCAAGCTCTGCAAGGTAATCAGTAAGATCCTCAGCCATTCGCTTGGTAAGAGTTGTAATCATCACTTTGTTTTTCTTTGCTGTTTCCTTTTTAATCTCGTTGTAAAGGTCGTCAATCTGCCCCTCTACCGGACGAACCTCCACCTCTGGGTCAAGCAAACCTGTAGGACGGATAACCTGCTCGGTGCGAAGCATCTCGTGCTCCTCCTCGTAGTCACCCGGTGTGGCAGACACAAACATCATCTGGTCGATTTTGGATTCGAACTCACCAAAGTTGAGAGGACGGTTATCCAAGGCAGATGGCAGTCTGAATCCATACTCTACAAGAGTTCGCTTTCTTGCCTGATCTCCCGCAAACATACCACGGACCTGTGGCAAAGTAATGTGACTCTCGTCCACGATGATAAGGAAATCATCACCAAAATAATCAATCAAACATTTTGGTGGCTCCCCTGGCTTTTGATTGGTCATGTGGCGACTGTAGTTCTCGATGCCGGAACAAAAGCCTGTCTCCCTAAGCATCTCTATGTCAAAATTGGTACGCTCGGCAACTCGCTGAGCCTCAATTAATTTATCCTCTGATTTGAAAAACTTAACCCGCTCCTCAAGCTCTGCCTCGATGCTGGCACAGGCAGAATTAATCTTGTCCTGTGGAATTACATAATGGCTCGCCGGGAATATTGCCACATGCTCCAGCTCCCTACGAACCTGACCTGTCATGATATCCGTCTCGCAGATTCGGTCTATCTCATCTCCAAAAAACTCTATACGGATTGCATAATCCTTGGTAACGGCAGGGATAACCTCAAGGGTATCTCCACGCACTCTAAATGTGCCTCGATCAAAATCCATGTCGTTTCGCATATACTGTATATCAATCAACTCGTGGATAACATCGTCCCTATCCTTGAAGTCTCCCGGGCGAAGACTAACCATCATATTCTGGAAATCGTCTGGCTCACCAATACCGTATATACATGAAACAGAAGACACAATAATAACATCCCTGCGCTCTGACAGTGATGCTGTTGCTGATAGCCTAAGCTTGTCTATCTCGTCATTTATAGATGAATCCTTGGCAATGTATGTGTCCGTGCTTGGCACGTAGGCCTCTGGCTGATAATAATCGTAGTAGGATACAAAATACTCCACTGCATTCTCAGGGAAAAATTCCTTGAACTCTGAGTAGAGCTGGCCTGCCAAAGTCTTGTTGTGAGCGATAATCAAGGTTGGCTTATTCAATTGTTCAATAACGTTAGCCATGGTAAAAGTCTTGCCGGAACCAGTAACACCTAATAGCGTCTGCATCTGGTTGCCCTCTTTAAAACCCCTTACCAAATCAGCTATAGCCTGTGGCTGATCGCCTGTAGGCTTATATTCTGAATGCAATTTAAAATCCATATATGAAAAACTCCATAATTCATCAACCCAACAATAGATTGTGCACAATCGTAATAGAATCATTATAACACAGTAGGTCAAGATGTCAAACATTTGTTCTGAATTGAGAACAAAAAAATGCCAGGCCAATCAACCTTGCGATCGATAAGCCTGACAATAATATCAGCTTTTAGAGTTTATCAAAATCTACATGCTCTTTTGCAAAATGCTTTGTTGTCTCGCTTTTCTCTGCGTCATCACAGCAAACATCCTCTTTCTTTGGCTGTTGCTTTGCTGCTGCAGACTTGTCAACTGGTGTGTTGTTGCCGAAACCAAGCATCTCTGTCTTGAAGGTTAAATCAGCAGCTGCTGATGCAAGATCTGTTGGAACAACAATCTTGGTTGCACGACCATCTCCAAGCTTTGAAAGTGACTCAAGCTTTTTGAGAAGAAGAACTCTCTCATCCATGTTTGCTTCCTTAAGCATCTCAATACCGCGAGCCTCTGCCTCGTACACAAGACGAATTGACTCAGCCTGACCTGTTGCTCTTGCGATAGCTGCATCTCTTTCGGCCTCTGCCTTAAGTACGAGAGCCTGCTTGTCACCTTCTGCTCTGGTGATAGAAGCCTGCTTGTGACCTTCTGCCTCAAGAAGAGTCTCACGACGATCACGCTCAGCCTTCATCTGCTTTTCCATTGAACGCTGAATCTCTTCTGGTGGGATGATATTCTTAAGCTCTACACGTCCTACCTTGATACCCCATGGATCTGTAGCCTCATCAAGTATAACTCTCATCTTTGAGTTGATGTTATCACGAGATGTAAGAGTCTGATCAAGCTCTAACTCACCAACAAGATTACGAAGAGTTGTTGCAGTAAGATTCTCAAGGGCAAGGATTGGTCTCTCTGCGCCATAAGCGTAAAGCTTTGGATCCTGAACCTTGAAATATACTACTGTGTCAATCTTCATGATAACGTTATCCTTAGTGATAACGTCCTGTGGTGGAAAATCTGCAACCTGTTCCTTCAAAGAAACTCTCTTAGCGACTCTCTGAATGAAAGGAATAATGATATGGAAACCGGCCTGTAAAGAACCGTGATATTTTCCAAGTTCCTCGATAACGAATACGTATCCCTGAGGTACGATTCTAATTCCCATCGCAAGAAGAACGATTACAATTACTACTAAAACTGAAACTAATGCGCCCATAATTATCCTCCTGAGTTTTCTTTACCACCTGAAAAATACCGCATATCAGGCAGTAAAATATTTTGGACTTGTTGATTTCAATTATAAAACTTAGGAGCACATTTTTCTATAGAAAAATGTACTCCTATATATCGTTTCTTACTGCTATTATAATGTTTGATTTGAAGTACTTGCTTGATGCATCTGTTGTGGGTTTGTTTGAATTTGCACATGATTATCCATATGATTATCCATATGATTTATATATACTCCTCGCATTAAATCATTTTGACTCGCATACTGATTAATATGGTTAAACGCTTTTGGGGAATTTGCTTGCAGTGGATTAACCTCTATCCCTAATCTTTTTAGCTTTACTTTTAAAAAAGTATTATCCCTAATTATTGCTACATGTTCCTTTTTACCTCTATTATCACCGTTAATTTTTTGAAATTCTCGTGTAAATTGTTTTAATTTTTTATTGTTTTCATTTTCAATTTTTGAAAGTTTTTCCAAAAGGTTTCTATTTTGTTTAATAACAGGCTTTAGATATTGTTCTGTCTTTTTGTCGTTTTCGCATGCTTCTTCATATAATTTATTATAATATTTAATTCTTGTTTCGAGAGCTTCTTTATCTAAGAAATTATCCACTCTAAAATACCAATCATCCCGCGCTAACTCGTCTTGTGGGTTCCACTCTTCCTGATCTTGTGCGTTACTCTCTACAGTTTGACCTGTATTCACTAACTCTGTGTTATTATTCTCAGTTTGTCCCTCTGGAGCATTACCCTCTACAGTTTGACTTGTATTTGCTAACTCTGTGTTGTTATTCTCAGTTTGTCCCTCTGGAGCGTTACCCTCTACAGTTTGGCTTGTATTCGCTAACTCTGTGTTGTTATTCTCAGTCTGTCCCTCTGGAGCGTTATTTATATTCACTCCTTCTGTATTTTGTCCGCCTTGAGAATATTCATCTAATTGGTCTGTATTTGGCATTAAAACTTGACTTTTCGCCTTTATATCTTCATCTATTTCTTTAAATTTGCCATTTGTTATTTGCTTTAGTGCTTTTCTACTTTCAGCATTTTTTATCTGTTCTCTCAAATTTTCAAGTCCATTAATTATTTCGTCCAGATTTCCAAATAATATATTTTTTTGCTCAGTATTAATAATATTAAATCTATAATTCTCCGAATTATTTACCATATTTTTAATGTCATTTGCGTTATCTATTCTTGTTTGTACATCATTTAAGAATTTTTCTCTCATTCTTTCTTTTCTACTAAAATACTTTGACCATACTCCCATTTTTATATCTCCTTTCTTGGGTTGTTTTTTACGTTCTCAGTATTAATTCAAAAAAATTTTTCACTTTTTTCCTTATTAACTAAAAAACGACGGAGAAATTTCTCCGTCGCGAAACTACTTTTATATTATTTTATATTTTATTCCTGAGCCTTATTCTCTTGTTAATCAGACTACATAAATCTTAAAGCTTACCCACTATCTCACTTAAAATTGCATGGGCAACCTCTTCCTTTGACATAATAGGAAGTTCCCTTGCTGAATTTCTTGTGATTAAAGTCACCACATTTGTGTCTGTGCCAAAGCCTGCACCCTCTGTGCGCAGGTTATTTGCTACAATCATGTCTACATTTTTCTTGGCAAGCTTAGCCTTGGAATTTTCAAGCATATTTTCTGTTTCCATTGAAAATCCGCAGATAAACTGGCCCGGCCTTTTGTTTGCACCAAGATAAGAAAGGATATCCTCAGTTCTCTCAAGCTCTATGGTTGAGCCCTCTCCATCCTTCTTTTTAATCTTTTCTGTTGCAACAACTGCCGGTCTGTAATCTGCCACTGCTGCACTCTTGATGATAATGTCGCACTCAGGAGCCTTTGTCTTGACAACCTCCGCCATCTCAGCGGCACTCTTAATGTTTATCACATCAACAAACATCGGTGGTGCAATCGCAACCGGTCCTGAAACCAATGTAACTTTCGCGCCACGCTCCATAGCTGCTTTCGCAACGGCATATCCCATCTTGCCTGTGCTGTGATTTGTTATGTATCTAACTGGGTCGATTGCCTCGGCAGTTGGCCCTGCTGTAACAAGAACCTTTTTCCCTGCCAGGTCATGCTCGTGTCCGATTTCCCGCAAGATGTATGCCAGTAAAACCTCTGGCTCCGGCATCTTACCTGAGCCTGTGTCGCCACATGCCAGGTATCCACTGGCGGGCTCAATTATTTCAAATCCGTATTTACGTAGAGTCTCAAGATTATCCTGAACAATTTGATTCTCAAACATGTTGGTGTTCATGGCTGGACTCACAAACTTCTTGCACTTTGCAGCAAGAATAGTTGTGGTAAGCATATCGTCTGCAATTCCGTGGGCCATCTTGCCAATCACATTTGCACTTGCTGGCGCCACCATAAAAATGTCGGCACGCTTTGCCAATGCCACATGCTCAACATTGAACTGAAAGTCTCTGTCGAATGTATCCACGAGACATTTATTGGATGTAAGAGTCTCGAAGGTAATTGGATTTATGAAATTGGTGGCATTTTTTGTCATGATTACATTGACATCTGCACCAAGCTTCACAAGCGCCGATGCCAGATTTGCTATTTTGTATGCCGCAATGGAGCCTGTCACTCCAAGAACTACGCACTTTCCTTTTAACATATCAACCTCCGAAACCGGTGTTACAGATTAATTGTCGTTGCCTGCCGTGATTGCTCCCATTGGGTGAACCTTTGCAAGTACAACACCTACAAGATATACAATAATTGCTGCTACGATTGCTTCGATTACGCCGTTAAAGCTGATAACTCCGCCAATCATCGCAAGGAGTGCATCTGCTGCAACTCCAACTGCCTTTGCATAAGGCTCCTTATATAAAACAAATATACCGCCCATAACAAGAAGCGTATTTGTCATGGCTCCAGCGATACCTGAGGCTACAAAGCCAAGAGCCTTGGAATCCTTTGTCATAAAAAGATATTCAACCACTGCAAATGCTACTACACCAACTGCAACGCCGATGCCTGCCTTTGCACCAAATGACATCTTTTCAAACATCTTGTTAAGGAATGCGTACACGCCAAAACCAATAATGAAAGAAACCACTGCGTTGATGATTGTACCAAGAACTGCCTTCTGCTCTGAACGTACAACCTTTTTAATACCTACATATACAAAATATGGAACTACACCGATAAGGATTCTTGGTATAAAGGCAATAGCGATACTCTTTAATACAACTGCTATTGTCGCACCTGCTCCAGCTGGGTTAAGTGTGCTCACCGCAATAACCGGCGAGAATACAAATGCTGAAAGAGATGATGGTGCAATTGTGCTTCTAAGGAAGCTGCACATACCAAATACGCCACCAAGTACTGCCCCCTTCTTTGGTCCAAGGAAAAGTGATCCAAGGATTACAGGGATATGAATTGTTGTTGCGTTGATTACTACAAGTGGAATAAATCCTAGTGGTGTGAATGACATAACCACAATGATTGCCCCGAAAAGAGCTGTAAGAACTAACTCATAAGTTCTAGAATTTTTGTTTTGCATATTTTCCTCCTTTGGTAGAAGCCTTTAAGGTCTCCTCCCACTAAACACCTGCAATTTAATGATTAGTGATAATATTTTAAACACTTGAATTCTAACATTATTTACAAAATTGGTAAATATCTTTTATACTTTCACTGTATTTGGTTCTTATCAAATATAATTCAAAAAATTTTTGTCGATTAAACAGACAGATTCCACTGTTTGCTTTGATAAATATATAGAAAGAAGCCACATTATGAAAAATATTTACCTTGCTCCTCTTGAGGGCATAACAGATAGTATATACAGAAACACCTTTGCAAAATATTACGGCGGAGTTTCCAAGTATTACACTCCATTTTTATCACCAAACTCCACCTTCAAATTTACCACTAGAGAGTTCAAGGATATCGACCCGGATAAAAATGATATTGAGACCACCGTACCTCAGCTTCTCACCAACAACTCTGAGCACTTTCTTTGGGCTGTAGGCGAAATCGCCGCCCTTGGCTTTAAAGAAATCAACTTCAACTTAGGTTGCCCTAGCGGAACTGTGGTTGCCAAAAAAAAGGGCTCAGGTCTTTTATTCTATCCTGAAGATTTAGACATGATACTCTATGAAATATTCGACGGCCTTGAAAAGTCCTGTGCCCTAACTGGCGCAGATGTTCCAAAGATTTCTGTTAAGACCAGGCTTGGTAAAAACGCGGCCGATGAGTTCTATGAGGTCCTTGATATTTACAATAAATATCCTATAAGCGAGCTTACTATCCATCCTCGTATTCAGTCAGACTTTTACCGCGAGCCTATTCGGACAGATTATTTTGACTACGCTTATGAGCATTCAAAGGCTCCACTTGTTTTTAATGGAGAAATAAAAACCCTGGATGATATCAGTAATACTTTTCGTAAATACGATACCGTAAATGCGGTAATGCTTGGTCGCGGTCTTATTGCCAATCCTCAGCTTGCCATGGATTATGCTTCCGGCAAAGAATCTGATTTTGACTTTAATAAATTCAAGCAGTTCCACGACGATTTGCTTGAGCAATATGTAGCTGTACTTTCTGGAGAAAAGCCAGTGCTTCACCGCCTCAAAGAATTTTGGGCTATATGGCAAACACTTTTTGCTGACCAGGAAAAGATAATTAAAAAAATAAGAAAATCAAATCGCATCGCAGATTACAAATCAGCTTTAAATCAATTATTTTAATCATCTTTTTACAGGATATGCTTGTGGCTGTTTGTTCTAATGTCTGTACATGGGTTTACTTTGTATATACGTAATGGTATAGTTTCATCGGATGGTATTCGAAAGAAACTATACCTTTTTTAGCTTCTAAATTTAAAAGATAATAGCCTGTGGCAATGCTCGTATCTATTGGAACGAGACTGTTCCCTCATTTTTAGGAGGTGATGTCATGAAGGTTGGATTTGTTGGTGCCGGCAAGGTTGGTTGCTCACTGGGCAAGCATTTTTGCACAAATGGCATTAAACTCTCTGGCTACTATAGCCACTCTATTAAATCAGCTGTGGATGCAGCGGATTTTACCAAATCTGATTATTTTTCAAATTTAGATTCGTTAATTGAAGAAAGCGATGTAATTTTTATCACAGTTTGCGACGGCGCCATTGCAGAGGTTTGGAATCAAATCAAGCAATTACCCATTGCAGGAAAGTTGATATGTCATTGCAGCGGTTCATTATCTTCTAAAATCTTTTCAGGTATTGAGAACACAGAAGCTTATGGTTTCTCAGTCCATCCACTACTGGCAGTATCGGACAGATATACTTCCTGCCAGGAACTTCCAAATGCATTATTTACAATCGAAGGAGAAAAGGAACATTTACCAGTATTAAAGGAAATGCTTGAAAACACTGGTCTTATGGTCGGCGAAATTAATCCTGATGAAAAAACCCGTTATCACGGAGCGGCAGTATTTGCTTCAAATCTTGTGGTTTCGCTTATGGCAACAGCCATGGATGAATTTGAAAAATGCGGCCTGCCATCGGAGCTTCTTCAGAAAGCCTTGGAGGCTTTGGTTTTAGGCAACGCCAAGAAGGTACTTTCCAAAGGACCAGAGGCTGCACTCACCGGTCCAATCGAGAGAAATGATGTGGGCACAGTAATGGGTCACATCAACCAGCTAACAGGATTAAACCAGGATATTTACAGGACTCTTTCGAAAAAAGCCGTAGAAATTGGTGCAAAAAAGCACCCTGATTATGATTATTGCAAATTGGAAGAAGTACTTAATACCTAGGAGGTTCTATGAAAAACACGGTTACTACCCTTCAGCAGATGAAAAGGGATAAGGAGAAAATCAGCATGCTCACATGCTACGATTATTCAACCGCACGCCTTATGGAGGAGGCAGGCATTAACGCCATTCTCATCGGCGATTCTCTTGGCATGACAATGATGGGCTACAGCGACACTCTTCCTGTTACCGTTGATGACATCATTCATCACTGTGCAAGCGTGTCTCGGGCCCTAAACGACACATTTCTTGTTGCTGACATGCCATTTATGTCTTATCAGACATCGGTTTATGATGCAGTTAAAAATGCTGGTCGCCTTATAAAGGAAGGCCACGCTCAGGCAGTTAAGCTTGAGGGCGGCGCATCGGTTTGTGAGCAGATTCGAGCTATCGTAAATGCGGATATTCCTGTTGTTGCACACATCGGACTCACACCTCAATCAATTAACGCATTTGGCGGATTTAAGGTTCAAGGTAAAAATATTGAGCGTGCGCTTCAGATTCTTGAAGACGCAAAGGCTGTTGAGGAAGCCGGCGCATTTATGGTTACTTTGGAATGCGTTCCAGAGGAGCTTGCAACTCTCATCTCTGAGGAGTTAACAATACCAACAATCGGCATTGGAGCTGGAAATGGCTGCGACGGCCAGGTTCTCGTTTACCAGGATATGCTTGGTATGTTCACTGGCTTCAAGCCAAAATTTGTAAAGCACTTTGCCAACATTGGCGAGGAAATGAAGCGTGCATTTTCTCAGTATGATGCTGAGGTTAAATCCAAGGCATTTCCTGCTGAGGAGCACAATTTCAAAATTGACTCTGAGGTTATGGAAGCTGTTAGAAATGCAGCATCTACCAAGGAATTCAAGCTAAACTTGGATTTTGATACAGAGTTAGCATAAGGAGATTTTCAAAACATGATTAAGGCTACAACAATTAAAGAAGTTAAAGAAAATGTCCGTGAATGGAAAAAGCAGGGTCTTACCATTGGCCTGGTTCCAACCATGGGATATTTGCATGAGGGGCACGCCAGCCTGATCAAGCGTGCACGCGGGGAGTGTGACAAAGTTATCGTTTCGGATTTCGTAAATCCTATTCAGTTCGGACCAAAGGAAGATTTGGCAACATATCCTAGAGATTTTGATGCTGATTGCAAGCTTTGTGAAGGCCTTGGTGCTGATTTAATATTTCATCCAGAACCTTCTGAGATGTATCTGGATGGTTTTCATTCTTATGTAGGTGTGGACACTTTATCCACAGAGCTTTGCGGAAAAAGTCGCCCTATCCACTTTAATGGAGTTTGTACTGTTGTTAGCAAGCTCTTCAACATTTCAGAAGCTGACAAGGCGTACTTTGGACAGAAGGATGCCCAGCAGCTTGCCATTGTAAAGCGTATGGTCAGGGATCTTAATTTCAACATTGAAATCGTAGGTTGCCCAATTATTCGCGAAGAAGACGGACTTGCAAAAAGTTCACGCAACACTTATCTAAATGCCGAAGAGCGCCAAAAAGCTCTCATTCTTCACAAGGCTCTTACCAAGGGTGAGGAAATGGTTCGCGGTGGCGAAAAGAATGCTCAGAAAGTAATTATGGCTGTTAAAGAAATTATTGAGTCCGAGCCACTTGCTAGAGTTGACTACGTTGAGATTGTTGATTGGAATGAACTCCAGAAAATCGATACTATCGACGGCCCAATTCTTATGGCTGTTGCGGTATATATTGGAGAAAAGGTAAGACTTATCGACAATTTTATTGTAGAGGATTAGGCAATAAAAGGATTATTAAGGAATAGGTGTTATATGAATTTAACTATGTTAAAGGGAAAAATCCATAGAGCCACTGTAACTCAGGCAGCTTTGGACTACGTCGGCAGCATAACTATCGACGAGGACTTGCTTGATGCAGCTGGTATCCTGGAATATGAAATGGTCCAGATTGTAGATGTTGAAAACGGAAACCGTTTTGAGACCTACACTATTTCCGGCGAAAGAGGCAGTGGAATGATTTGTCTAAATGGTGCCGCCGCTCGTTGTGTACAGGTTGGCGACCACGTAATTATCATGTGCTACTGCTCCATTGATGCAGATGAGGCCAAGGATTACAAGCCAAAGGTTGTGTTTGTAGACGATGACAACAAGCCATCTCGCATTACCAACTACGAGAAGCACGGAAAACTCGAAGATATGTAAAAAGGTTTTTCCTAATCAGTAAAAAACACCCCTAGTCAAATGATACCCCCCGTCACTTAGGCTGACAATATCATTTGCTAGAGGTGTTTTTAAATTTTATTTAAAGAACTCTATTTCGTGGTTGAGCTTTTCAGCAATATCCTTTAGTCCATGGGCTGATTCCGCAAGTGTTGAAACTGTTGCAGAAAGCTCTTGAACTGCTGCACCTGTTGTCTCTGAAGATGCTGCATTCTCCTCAGAAATAGCAGACAGTGATGACATTGCATCTGATACAACTGCGTTGGATTCAACACAAGTATTTGCTCCGCCTGCAATGTTCTGTACACCATGTACAGTTTGTTCTATATCAGAAAGCATACCCTTTACTGCTGTAAGGGTCTCTCCCAAAGCGTCCTGTTGCTCGATATTTCCCTGCTTTACAAGGTCTGCGGCGTTAACCGCCTGCTCAGCCTCCTGAAGAAGTACGTCCATAACCTGTCTGATTTCCTGAGCCATATTCTCTGAATCATCAGCAAGCTTTCTAATTTCCTCAGCTACAACCGCAAAACCCTTGCCTGCTTCACCGGCTCTAGCAGCCTCAATTGAAGCGTTAAGAGAAAGCAAATTGGTCTGGGCTGCGATTCCAGAAATCCCCTCAACTCTTTCATTAATATCACTAACGGCCTTTTGAGTTGCCTCGATTGTCCTTGTAATTTCTTCTATCTTCTTGGTCATCTCACTACTAGAATCCTGAAGATTTGAAAGGGAGCGGCTAGATTCCTCTGAAGCGCCCTTCATTCTAGAAGCGATACTTTGCATATCATCTGCTGATGTCTGCACGCCACCAACTGCATCGGTAATCTTTCCAACATTTTCTGCTGCCTGCTGGATTTCTTCAGCCTGCTGCACTGCACCGGTTGCAATTTCCTGAACTGCGTTTGTTACGCCCTCAGTTGAATCTGCTATCTGGCTTGCCATATCAGAAAGTTCTTCCGAAGATTCCCCAACATTGTTGGCTGTATTCTTTATGGCACCGACAATTTCTTCCAGCTTTTCTATCAGAGAATTGGTGTTTCTTACGATTACACCGAATTCGTCTTTACGTTTTGCGTGACCATCTATTTTGCTAAATCTACCATCTGCCAAATCAGAAAGAGAATTACTTACTGCAACGATAGGCTTGGTAAATCCATTTGCAAGAAGCACTGAGAAAATAGAACCTAATATAAGAAGGAGTATGCCGATTGATGTAACAAAGTAAGCACTTCTTCTAGCCTTGGCAAGAATGCTAGTTTCGCTTGTAGCAACGCATACTCGGAAGGACGAAATTGGTTCTCTAACATAACTAATATAAGATTTTACTCCTGTATAATCAGAAACCAGATATCCTTCTTCTACATCAGAATTCATAAATTCGGCTTCAGCAAAATTAGGTGTCTCTTCCTCTGGTGAAATAGAATACATAGAATGAGCTGCCAGATTTCCTTCTCTATCTACAATAAATCCTTCCTCACACTCTGCCTGAAGTAAAGAATGAAATACGTTCAAATCATAGGTTCTATGAACCACACCAAGGACCTCATTGGTCTTTGGATCAACGACTGGTCCAGCCATACAAAGCATTCGAACTCCGGATGAAGTACTGACAATGACGTTGGATACATTAAAGTTACCTGCCATGGCTTCCTTAAAGTAATCACGCTCAGAAATATCTACCAACTTACCACCATCACTTCTGAGCAGCTGCTGACCATCTTTTCCCGTAACAACCATGGTATTTCCGTCGTTAAATCCTTTATTAATGGATTTCATATGTTCCATTAAAATCGACGTATCAACCGGGTTTCCCCTCATATAATCTACAGTAATCGGAGAAGCCGCAAATGCAGAAATTGCAGTCTTGTTGGCTTCCATTACCTGGCCAATCTGGGAGCCAAGGTACCAGCCTTCCCACTCAAGAATATCCACGGCATCAGATTTTGCCTTGTTACTTGATGAGTAGAAATTGATGATAATAGCAACAATTAACGGAATAGCCGAAACACCAAGAGTCGCCAAAAACAGCTTTCTTCGGATACTGTGTTTTCCAGCAACAACCCGTTTAGATTTTGGTTTAGAATCTTTCTTAAAAATCGCCATGCAGTTCAGCCTCCTCCTACATTCTTGTTCCCCCTTTAAGTATCGATATTAAGATTATTGTACTATGTTTCTCAAATCCCTTTGTGCTAATTGTGTGAAAATTCAGTTACTTTTTCAACATATTTAATACCTTTACCGAATAATTTACTAATACTTTTCTTTATAGAACAAAGGAAGGACTTTAGAATAATTCTAAATTCCTTCCTATGGTTAACTTTGTTTGAAATGTATGTTATATTCCTAAAACAAATATGCTATTTTACTACTGCTCAAAACTCTCTGTATAGTTAGAGTTGCCGTAAATATCAGTAAATATAAATGAACACTTAAGCTCCTTATCCTCAATAACAAGGTTGGAAACCTTCATCTCGCTCATATCCTTCTCAATTTTCATCTGATCGCCAAGGAAATAAGTCTCCTGAGTATCTACGTTGTCACCCTTTATAGTGTAGTAGTTGCAGATAAAGTCGATTGTATCACCTGGCTTAAGCTCTGTGAGATTCTTTGCAACCACTTCAACATCATTGCTGTCATAGTTGTATGAGGCACCGGCAACATAGCCATCCTCATTATCAGATGAAAATACAATAATCAAGTCAGCTCTCTCATCATTTAACATTACAGGCACTCTACCCGTTATTGTGTAGTTGTCCTGGTCACCAGTAGTATCGAGATGATAGTAGGCTACAAACTGATCGTCAATTGCAAGCCAGCTACGGTCTGCCGGTGCAACCAGGTTGCCTGACTCGTCAAAATCAAATACATTGTCTTTTCCCAAATCTATATATCCATCTCCATCCTTTACAAGCATGGTAAGCTCAAGGTTTTGAACATTATCCCACTGGTCTTCTGTAAGGCTGATAATAGATTCTCCGGAACCATTTTTGCTCCATTTAAGGTCGCTTATATCAAGGTTATTGTCTGCTATTGTCTCTGCTGCAGTTTTAACATCAACACCATTTTCCAAAAATCTTGGTGATGAAGACTGTGAAAGCATCATATTTAAAAGCTGAGATACCGTATCTGAGCTGCTAAGGTCACTACCTCCCCCCTGAGTGCCAAGCAACATTCCCATTGGGTTGGTATTGTTGTTGGTAGCCTGCTGGCCATAGTATTCCATGGAAGCAAACTTCTGGATACACTGGCTGTAGCTTTCATCCATTCCAATCTGGTCGTAAGTATTGACCATATTGTCAACCTTGCTGGTCTGACGATAAGGGAAATAGATTGACAGACCATAAGCATTTATCATATTTGAAGATGTGTTGTTGTACTTTACTGCGCCCTTAAGTGATTCAACCAGCTTGTTGCCGGAATCATTGTTCATCTTTACTGCAAAGTCAATCAAATCAATCTGATCGATTCGAGATGACTGGGCAAACTCTCTTGTAGATGAACGGGCATTAGATACAGTCTTGTATTCCTTCTTGTCGATAAGATTGGTCGTGTTTGTGGCAAAGTTCTTTAAGTCCTCTGGAACTGTTGCAGAAAGCTCTGACAAATCTACTAAGGCAAGTGTGGTCTTTTGACCTGGGCACTGCTTTCCGCACTGAACCACAAAGTCATCTACAATAGTCTTTCCAATTTGAAGAGTTGATAAAGATGTATTGCTGCTAAGGTCGTTAAGCCAATTGGTGTAATACCAGCCAATACCAGGCTCTGTCTCCTCTGATGCAAGCATATAATCGCTGTGAGCGTCAAGCATAAGGCCAGTCTCAACTGTGGACATAAGGCAGGCATCAAAGCCTACAAAATCATACTTGAGACCACCCTCTGTAAGAGCCTTGTTAATCTCTCCAAGCTCCATTGAGCCAGCGTTTCTGTGCTTTTCATCGTAACCATAGCCTGTGACAGAACCGCCGCCGTGATCCCAGAAAATCAAAGCATATCTATTTGCCGGGAAGTTCTTTCCACCCCACTTAATAAAGCTTGAAAGTGTGTTAGGATCTGTCATTGGCAAATCACCAACATTATCGTTTAGACATGTGAATTTGCCGTCTTTAATCTGATATATCTGGTTGGTTCTACTGCTGACAGTTGAATTGTTCCACTTAGCACAACCACCTGTGTAAACCAGTAAATTAATCTTGTCTGAAACCTTGGCATTTAGCATTTCCTGTAAATCCTTGGATGCCATTGCTCCCCTGGATTCCAAATCGGTTCCACACATATAAACCATGATGGTCATCACATCCTGGCCGTTACCTTTTATTGTGGTGTACTTTTGTCTTGCAGATGGAGCCACTGTTTCGTCCAAAACTCCCGTGTTGGACTTGCTGCTCCACTGGGCATTTCCACCGCCGATGCTTGAGCCCGAATTACCAAGGACTCCTCCAAGAAGCATTGAAGCCAAATCGCCATAGGATGAGCTCTCTAAGCCTGAACCGCTTTGGTTTCCTGAAGGTGCGCTACCGCCTCCTCCAAAAAGAGAACCTCCACCACCAAGAAGCATTACTACTATAATAATTATCAGGCCAATTCCTCCGCCTATTCCGCCGCCTCGAAGGCCGCCTCCACTTCTGCGTCCACCGCCGCCAATGCCTCCTCCGAGACCTACGCCGGCAGATTCTCTACGGTTAACTGAAC
>JAEEGK010007390.1_pt1 | contig 26202 bp, 21 predicted proteins | sample 8958771 | NCBI WGS metagenome assembly JAEEGK01 (sample SAMN16246547, study PRJNA631951) | gut metagenome | biome: gut microbiome; feature: rumen; material: SC-attached | host: Bos | place: Iran: Karaj | collected 2018-10 | reverse complement strand
TTTTTGATACTCCCATTCTTCTTACCAGAGAGTACAGCTTAAGAATGGAGCAGCGCTTCGTAAAGCGTCTTGTGGATCTGGTGCTTTCGATTGTTTTGATCCTGATCACTTCACCCATTATGCTCATTACGGCCATCGTCATAAAACTTTACGACAGGGGCCCCGTGATCTACAAGCAGGTACGCTGCACCAAGGACGCGAGGGAATTTAAGATACTGAAATTCAGGAGCATGAGAGTCGATGCGGAGCGTGACGGCGTTGCAAGACTTGCAAAAGCCAAGGATGACCGGATCACACCCATCGGCAAATTTATCAGAAAGTGCCGTATTGACGAGCTTCCGCAGCTTATCAACATTTTCAAAGGTGACATGTCCTTTATAGGTCCCAGACCCGAAAGACCCGAGATCATCAGACAGTATCTTGAGACCATGCCCGAATTTGCTTTCCGTATGAAGGTCAAGGCCGGACTTGCGGGATACGCCCAGGTTTACGGGAAATACAACACCACTCCCTACGATAAGTTAAAGCTTGACCTTTGCTACATAGAAAAGTATTCAATCTGGATGGATTTAAAGCTTATGCTTTTGACCTTTAAGGTTCTCTTCTGGCCCGATTCCACGGAAGGCGTGGCCGAGGGGCAGATCACGGCATTAAAGGAAGCCATTACAGAAAAGAAGAACGCGGAGGAAAAAGATGACTGACCGCTTTGATATAAAGCTTTTTCTTTTAAGGCTTTTAAGAAAATTTCATATTCTGCTTATGGGCGCGGTTCTTGGCGGGATCCTCATCGGCGGCGGATATGCCGTAAAGAAACTCGTGATCGATAAGCCGCTTTATCAGACCAGAATAGTTGCCCATGAAGACCTTTATTTTGATACCGAGATAGGGCAGTATACCTATATCAACCGCTATACCTGGAACGAGATCGTTGCCATGGACTGGATCACCGACGAGATTTCCGAAAACCTTTCGGGAAAGTATTCAAGTGATGAGATAAGCGCGCTTCTTACTGCGGAAGTCCCTTCGGACTCAAGGATAGTTTACGTATATGTGACTTCAGAGGACAAAGAAAAGACCGCAGAAGTCGCAAAGGCCACAGTTCCCGTCATCGAGAGCGTTTCCGATAAACTTCCCGAAATACAGGATGTCCTGATCATGGATGTTTATGAGACACCGAAAAAAGTCGACAACGCCAAATATCTTTTGAGGGCCTGCATTTTGGGCGCAGTGCTCGGATTACTGGCAGCACTCTTCGGAAGAAGTGTATATATCCTGATGGATGATTCGATCTATATTCCGGAACTTTTCGAGAAAAAGTACGGCATCGAAACGGAAACCTTTGACGGAAACATTCCTGAAGGTGCATTGGTACTGGATAAAAGCCTTCCCGACCTGACGGGGATCTCTGAAGGGGAAACCGAAGTCTATGTGGTTTCCGGTGCCCATAACGGTAAGATCGTTGAACACGTGCTTTATGAACTTAAAAAGCGTAACGTAAAGGTCACAAAGGCTTATCTTACAAACGCAAAAATCTGGCTTATCAAAGGCTTTTATGCGGGAACCCGTTTCCCGGACCCTTTTATGAAGTAGAGGTAGAGAATTGCTTCTTTATATCGGACTCACGGTCATGGTAACCGCCATGGCTTTGATGATCAAAGAAAACTGCATAAAGGGCACAAAGCAGGCAGCACTCAACAGGCTGACGGCCGGATTCATTTTTATCGCGCTTTTCATGGTTTCGGCCATGAGACTTGCCATCGGAAACGATTACTGGGTCTACAAGTTAAACTTTGACGAGATCGCCGAAGGAAACGTGGGTATTCTTGCTTATGAGTTCGGCTTTAATGGGATTGTGGCGCTGATGCAGTTTATTTTCGGCAAGAACTGCTATCTCTTGATATTTGCACTGTTTGCCTTTATAACGGTCTTTTTCTTTGTGAAGGCCATCGGAAAGCAGAGCGAATGGTACGCCTTCAGTCTGTTTTTGCTTTTGGCAAACGGCTTTTACTTTTCAAGTTTAAACTCGGTCAGATATTACGTGGCCTTTGCCATTGCGCTTTATTCCATGAGCTATGTCATCGAAAAGCAGCATTTAAAGTTTATTCTTACGATAATTGCCGCGTCGCTCATTCACAAAACGGTGCTTATCGTAATTCCGATATATTATCTTTGCAGAATACGGTGGAGGAAAGAGTTCCTGGCCCTCCTTTCCGCTTTTGCTTTGTCATTGGTTCTGTTTAAAAACTTTTACAGAAAGATTATCTTTCTGTTTTACCCCTTCTACCGGGGTTCAGCCTTTGACAATAACAGAGTGTCCTACGTGAATATCGCCAAGGCGGCCGCAATCGTAGTTTTATGCATCATCTTTTACAAACAGTGCATAAAGGATGATATAAAGAATACATTTTACTTTAATTTAAACGTGCTGGCGCTTATTGTTTACGCCTGCTGCTCCTTTGTTCCGGAATATACGCGTCTTGGATATTACATGTCCGCAAGCCACATTTTCCTTGTTCCTTCGGTCTTAAAGCGGATCCCGGATAAAAGAAAGCGCATATTTTTCAGTGCTGTCACGGCTCTTTGCTACGCTGCGTATTTTGCTTTGTTTTTGCGCAGCTGCTATGACAACAATATCAGGCTTTTGCCTTATTACAGCTGGCTTTTCATGACGTAGCCATCGGAGAGAATATGGAATTGGGTTTGAGTTTTTCGATCATCATAGTTTGCTTCAATCCGGGTGAAGGCCTGAAAAGGGCCGTTGATTCGGTACTTTCGCAGACTTATGACAGATATGAGATCATAATCAAAGACGGGGGCTCCACGGACGGAAGCGTTGATGCGTACGTTAATTCGGAGGACCCCAGAATAAAGGTTATTTCCTGCAAGGATTCGGGCATTTACGATGCCATGAACCAGGCGGTCAGATATGCTTCGGGTGATTATGTGATATTTATAAACGCCGGAGACGCCCTGTATGACAAAAACGTGCTTTCACGTGTGGCTGCTGCGGATCTTCCGAAGGAAGGCACCATAGCCTACGGAGACACCTATTTTGCGCGTTATGACGCAATCTCGAAGTCTCCTGCCTATATCTCGCCTTCCGTATGCTACAGAAACATTCCCTGCCATCAGGCTATCTTTTACGGACGGGACACCGTAGCAAACAGGGGGTTTGATGCAAAATACAGGATCCGGGCGGATTATGAGCACTTTCTTTATTCATATTTTAACGGAAATGTGCGATTCATTAACTTAGGGTTTACGGTGTGTTTTTACGAGGGTGGCGGTTTTTCCGAAAAGAGATCGAACCGTGCACTGGATAAATCCGAGTACGAAGAAATAGTCGGTAGATATTTTACGCTGGGCGAAAGATTTAAATACAGGTCCGAACTGATCCTGTCGATGCACAAATTACGCGGTGTGCTGGCAAGAAACAAGAAGACCGCAAAAGCATACCAGAAGGTTAAATCTGCCATTATCCGTCTTAAGAAAAAAGGCCGCAAAGAGGACTGAACGTGAGAATTTTATGGCTTTGCAACATAATGCTTCCGAAAATTGCAGAAAGACTCAATCTTAAGGCTTCGGACAAAGAAGGCTGGCTGGTGGGAGCAAGCGAAGCGGCCGCTAAGGGCGGTGCTTTCGAACTCGGTATCTGCTTTCCGGTTCCTTCCGAGCTTGACGGCTTCAGATTTGAAGAAGAAAACATAAAATATTTCGGTTTTTATGAAAATACCTTAAGACCCGAGGTTTATGATGATAACTTGGAAAACAGGCTCCGCGGGATAGTTTCGGAATTTGCGCCCGATATAGTGCACATATTCGGAACGGAATACCCACACACCCTTGCCATGGCAAGGGTCATGAAAGATGCGCCGGGTCGTGTGCTGGTGGGGATCCAGGGAGTCATGGAAATATATAAAGACCATTTCTTTGACGGAGTTCCGGGCAGGGTGATTAACCGTGTGACCTTCAGGGATTTTTTAAAGAAGGATTCCTTAAAGGAGCAACGTGAAAAATTTGCAAAAAGAGCCGAAAATGAGGTTATGGCCCTTAAACTTGTGGGAAACGTAACGGGAAGGACCCCTTTTGACAAAGATTTTACGCAGGAAGTAAATCCCGATGCAAAGTATTTCTTTATGAACGAAACTCTGAGGAAAAACTTTTACGGAAAGAGTGCGGGGAAAGACGTTGAGCCTTTTTCGATATTTTTAAGTCAGGGCAATTACCCCATCAAAGGCGCACATTTTATGATAAAGGCGCTGGCGGAGCTTAAAAAAGATTTCCCCGATGCGAAGGTTTACATTGCGGGCGACAATGTTACCCGACATAAGAGCTTAAAGGACAGGATCAGACTTTCTTCCTACGGAAAGTATCTGCTTGAACTTATAAAGAAATACGATCTTTGGGACAGCGTAGTCTTTACGGGCAGTTTATCCGCAGAGAAATATGCCGAAAGGCTCATGAAATCTTCGGTTTTTGTATGTCCTTCCACCATTGAAAATTCACCCAACTCTCTCGGAGAGGCGATGCTTCTTTCGGTGCCCTGTGTGGCTGCAAGGGTTGGCGGAATACCGGGAATCTTCGATGACGGAAAAGATGGGATCTTATATACACCCGGGGATGTGGCGGCCCTTTGTGACGGAATCGCAAAAATCTGGACCGATGCGGAAGCGCGGGAATCCTTTGTGAAGTCCGCAAAGGAACATGCCGAAAGAACCCACGATCCCGAAGCAAACTTTTTGAGACTTACGGAAATTTACAAGGAGATATTTGATGCAAATAGCATTTGTATCTAATTACATAAATCATCATCAGGCGCCTCTTTCCGACAGACTTTTTGAACTGACGGGAGGAGAATATACTTTTGTGCAGACGGAGCCCATGGAGGAAGATCGAATCAGACTCGGATGGAATCCCGATTATGCCAATCGTCCTTACGTTAAGCTTTATTACGAGCAGCCCGAGGCCTGTGACGATATAATCATGAAGAGCGACTGCGTGATCTTCGGCGGGTGCGAAAACACGGATATCATCATGCCGAGGCTCTTAGCGGGAAAGCTTACTCTTGTTTATTCCGAAAGGATCTACAAGGAGGGTCGGTGGAAGTTTATATCGCCGAGAGGTCTTAAAAAGAAATATCACGATCATACAAGATTTAACGATTCGCCTGTGTACCTGCTTTGTGCGGGAGCCCATGTAAAGGGCGATTTTAAGCTCATCCGCGCCTACAGGAACAAGATGATGAAGTTCGGTTATTTTCCCAAGGTCGAGACCTATAAGGATCTCCATGAACTTCGGGCAAAAGAGACCACCGAGATCCTCTGGGCCGGAAGATTCATAGACTGGAAGCATCCGGAAATGATGCTCACTCTGGCGGAAAATCTCATTAAAGCCGGCAAGCGTTTCCACATTTCCATGATCGGAAACGGGGAACTTGAAAATAAGATCCATGCGACAGCGATTAAAAAAGGCCTTTCCCATGTGATAAGCTTCGAAGGAAGCAAGTCTCCGGAGGAAGTCAGAGAGGCCATGCGACGTGCAGATATCTTTATTTCCACTTCTGACCGCCTGGAAGGCTGGGGAGCTGTCGTTAACGAAGCGATGAATTCGGGTTGCGTGACCCTTGCATCAAAGGCCATCGGAAGCGCTCCCTATCTCATAAAGAACGGTGTAAACGGTTTTACCTACAGAGCCTGCAGCAACCGTGAACTGTTGGAAAAGGTGCTTCTTTCCTTTGACAGGGAACTTGCAAGAAAGCTTGGTAACGCCGCATACAACACCATTACTCGAGTGTGGAACGGAAATGTGGCCGCAGAAAGAATATTCAGATTCGTAATGGACAAAGAACACAAAATGCCCGATTACGAGGACGGACCCTTAAGCGAGGCATAGGATAAATGCTTGTATCGGTTATCGTCCCGGTTTACAATGCCGGGGTGTATCTTGAAAAGTGCATAAACTCAATATTGGGCCAGACCCTTCGGGATTTCGAACTGATCCTTTGTGATGACGGATCCACGGACGGAAGCGGTGCGATCTGCGATGAATATGCGGCGCGTGATCCAAGGATCCAAGTGATCCACCAAAAGAACGGCGGTTCTTCGGCTGCAAGAAATGCGGGGATCAGGAAAGCTTCGGGTGAGTTTTTTTCCTTTATCGACAGTGACGATTACGTGGAGCCCGATTTCCTCGAAACACTTTTAAAACCCGTTATCAGAGAGCGGGAGAGCGGAAATAACGAGCCTTTGATCGTACAGGTGGGAAGAAACGAGATCGATTCTTCGGGAGAGCGGCTTCCGGACATTTGCGTACCGCCCGAGACCGAGACCTTCATTTCTTCGGAGGAATTCATGAAATCCCTGCTGTTGCATGTGGGAGACTGTTCTATGTGCACGAAACTCACCGACAGGCGGCTGTTTAACGGCAGAGAATTTCCCGAGGGAAAGCTTAACGAGGATTTTAAGGTTCTTATCTACATGCTGCTTGACTGCAAGGGAGTCATTTCGCTTCCCTGCTACAAATACAACGTTTTTTACAAGCCCGAGAGCAATACCAGAAAGAAAAACAAAAACGATTTTTCCAGAGTTTTTCTTGATAACGTAAACAATGCGGACGAAGCGGACCAGCTGGTCAAATGCATTTACCCGTCCCTTAAGAAGATATCCGTGAGATTCGGGCTGTTTCAGCGGCTCACATATCTTTTGCACATTCCCATCGATTTCATGCGAAAGGATTATGAAGGCTACGCTGACATCGTAAGATACGTCAGAAGGAACTGGCTTAAGGGCATGCTTTCTCCCTATTTATCCGGGAAGAGCAAAAGATATCTTACTTTGTTTGCCGTCGCGCCAAAGAGCGTTCGAAAGGTACATGCGAAGATAAAAAAACTGTAACGGACAATTTATTATTCCGAAAGGCATTTTAGAAGCAAAAGAAATGAAGAAACACATAAGCAAATTAAAAGTCGTAAGCGGCATTTTTCTTTTGGTAATTATCACCATGGCTCTGCTCTTATTCAGAAATTACAAAACAGAGCAGGAAAAACAAGCGAAGGCGGAAGAACAGTTAAAAGCGCAGATTGCACAGGACAGAGTTGAGGATGCCTTAAAAAGAAAGATCCTTTCCTTTCTTGATGAGTGTAAGGAAGAAGCCGAATACGACGAGAAAACCTATGATTACTGGCTCAGGGAGCTTTCCCTCGGTGAATATAACGGTATCCAGATAAACATGTGGGATCCGGATTCCCGATGCGAAGAGTGGTATTCCCAATTTTTTGCAAAAACGATCAAAAGCATCGGATATAACGTGAATAAACCCGAAAAGATCACGGGTTTTCTGAGAGCCGCCATGGGTTCGGGAAACAAGGTCGAGAAGGTGGTAATTTATATTGAGCCTTACCTTCTTTACAAGAATTATGAGAAACGGTTTGTTTTCGATGATTCGGAGAAACTTACGTTTCCTCAGGAATTGAGAGCTTTTCTTCTTTCCGTGATAGCCGAATATCCGGATGTGGAATTCAGGGTAAATCTTCCGGTAATAGAAGCGGATGAATGGATCTCTTACGACGCAAAGACCAGAGAAGCAAAGTTAGACATCTGGAGAGAATGCATACAGTACTGCAGCTGGTATCAGAATGTGACAATCCACTCCATGGGTACCGAAAAATGGCTTGCCATCAACCCCGACAGTTTTGAAGACGGCAGGATGAAGCCCGATGTGAGCCAGACGGTTTTTGCTTATGAAAACACACCGTCATATGTTATTGATGATGAGAGCGTGGCAGCAGTATTTGAGGATTTTTCCGCCATGCTCGGAAGATATGCGGGATTTGGCTTCGATTCGAAGAAATTCGATGACTACAGGATAGCGTTCTTCGGAGACAGTGTGATCCGAAAGACCGATGTGGACAGTATTTCCATACCCGGACTGCTGAGTTCGCTTTCCGGCGCAAGCTGCTATAATCTTGCCATAAACGGCTCTGCAGCATCGATTGAAAGCGCCGGTTCCTTTGTGAATGTGACAAACGCACTGAAGAACGGAAAACCGGTCGAAGGTGCGGATGACTTAAACAGGACAGCCACCGAAAAATTCCTTTCCGAGAAACAGAGCGGAAAGAAAACGGTATTCATAACGGAATATGGCTTTAACGATTATGTTTCGGGTTCGTCCGCAACGGACTTTGCGGATGGATTGAAGAAAGGCATCGAAAACCTCAAAGAGGCGTATCCGGATGCTGTTTTTGTGGTTTTATCCCCTATTTATACGGATTACGGAAATGCAGGCAAGGATGCGTATGTGAAGGGCGGAAGTACATTAAAAGATTATATTAAAGCAGAAGAAAAGCTTGCTTCGGATACGGAAAACGTATATTTCGTAAATCTTTTTGACAACGGGCCCATAAAGGCGGACAATACCGCAGCATATCTTTTGGACGGAGTACATCCCACTTATTCCGGAAATCTTGCCATTGCAGAGGAACTTGTAAGCAGGCTTTCGGAAATACTCGTGAAACGCTAAACAACCCGTAAAGGATCGCGAAAAGAATGCATATAGTTATATTATCAGGCGGTTCGGGAAAGAGACTTTGGCCTCTGTCCAACGAAGTCCGCTCGAAACAATTCATAAAGGCCTTTAAGAACCACAGGGGCGAATATGAGTCCATGGTCGAAAGGGTATACAGAGGCATTAAAACGGCTACCCCCGATGCGCACATCACGGTGTCGACCCTTGAGGGACAGACCTCTCAGATTTTAAACCAGCTGGGAGAGGGCGTCGACATTTGCACGGAACCTGTGAGGAGGGATACCTTCCCGGCCGTTTCTCTTGCAAGTCTCTATCTTAGGGACAGGATCGGCGTTTCGCGGGATGAGGCAATAGTTGTATGTCCCGTGGACCCTTACGTTGACGATGACTATTTTACCTGCCTTAAAACAATCGGAGACCGGGCTCTTTCTTCTTCCGAGAATCTGATCTTAATGGGCATTAAACCCACATATCCCAGTGAAAAATACGGGTACATTTCGGTTGATAAAAACAATGGAGCGGTTTCCTTTAAGGAAAAGCCGGATCTGCCTTCCGCAGAGAAACTTTTAAAAGAAGGGGCTCTTTGGAACGGAGGAATCTTTGGATTTAAACTGGGATATCTTTTGGATATTGTGAAGGAAAGAACCGGGATATCTTCTTACGAAGAGTTAAGGGCCGCTTATTCGCACCTTGAGTCCGTCAGCATCGATTATGCTGTTGTGGAAAAAGAAAAAAGCATCGGAGTCGTTACCTATGAAGGCGAATGGAAGGACCTGGGAACATGGAACATGTTTACGGAGGCCATGTCCGGAAACTGCATGGGTAAGGTAAAAACCGATGATACCTGTGAAAATACCCACATAATAAACGAACTTGACATTCCCCTTCTGGCAATGGGTCTTAAAAATACGGTTGTTGCGGTGGGGGCGGACGGAATACTGGTTGCGGACAAGGGGCGCTCAAGCCACATGAAGCCCTATGTCGAAGAACTTTCCGAGCCCATCAGATATGCTGAAAAGTCCTGGGGAAGCTACAGGGTGCTTGATGCTACCGAAAACAGCCTGACGGTGAAGGTCACACTCCTTCCGGGGCATTCCATGAATTATCACAGCCACCTGCGGCGCGATGAAATATGGAACGTCATTGAAGGCGAAGGCAAAGCTATCGTGGACGATAAAGAAATACCCATTAAGGCCGGGGACTCCATAGTTCTTCCGAAGGGTACAAAACATACGGTAAAGGCCGTGACCACTCTTCAGATAATGGAAATACAGACAGGAAAAGACATAGACGCAGAGGATAAGATCAAATACTGATCCTTTGCATGAAAAGAGGCGTTATACAGATGGAAAAGCTTGCAATATTCGGCGGGAAGCCCGTCAGGACCGAAAAGATAAGCTACGGAAGACAGTGGATCGATGAAAGCGACATCGCTGCGGTGGCGGATTGCCTGAGAGGCCCTTACCTTACGGGTGGCCCCACCATCAATAAACTTGAGGATAAGCTTTGCGAGATCACTACGGCGAAGCATGCGGTTGCAGTGAGCAACGGAACTGCCGCTCTTCACATTGCCTGCATGGCACTGGGAATAAAAGAAGGGGATGAGGTCATTGTGTCGGCCATAACTTTTGCGGCAAGTGCAAACTGCGCTCTTTACTGCGGCGCAACTCCCGTATTTGCGGACATTAAGCCCGATACCTACAATGTCGATCCCGAAGATATCAAAAGAAAGATAACGAAAAAGACCAAGGCCGTTGTCGCGGTAGATTATACGGGGCAGGCAGTGGAACTTGATGAGATAAAGAAGATCTGCAAAGAAAACGGACTCTTTCTTATTGAAGACGCGGCTCATTCCATCGGTACGAAATATAAGGGAAAGCCCGTAGGATCACTTGCGGATATCACGACTTTTTCTTTCCACCCCGTTAAGACCGTTACCGCCGGGGAAGGCGGAGCGTGCCTTACAAACGATGAGAGATTGTATAAAAAACTGAGACTGCTTCGTGCCCACGGAATCACCAGAGACATCGATGAGATGGTGAATAAGAGCGACGCGGGCTGGTACAACGAGCAGGTGATGCTTGGCTACAATTACCGTATGACGGATTTTCAGGCGGCTCTTTTGTTAAGCCAGCTTGAAAAACTTGAAAAGTTTTCAAACAGAAGAAAAGAGATCGCAAAGGAATACGATGAGGCCTTCGGCGATATGCCCGAGCTTATCCTTCAAAAAACCATAAAGGAATCGGACACCACCAGACATCTTTACGTATTAAGACTGAATCCCGATAAACTGTCCTGCGACAGGCGCGAGTTTTTTGATGCGCTCGTTGCAGAGGGGATTGTGCCGCAGGTACATTATCTGCCGGTTTACAGGCACTCCTACTACGAGAAACTCGGATACAAAAAAGGTCTCTGCCCCGAGGCTGAAGACCTTTATGAGCACATTTTGAGCATTCCTTTTTATCCCCTTCTTTCGGAAGAGGAGATAAACGATACCATAACCGCGGTCAAGAAGGTTGTGGCCTGCTATCGGAGGTAATTTTGCAAAGAGAATTCAAGGCTCTTTCAAATGAATACAGGATTTACGGATCCAAGGTCTTTTTGCGCCCCATAAAGGAAAGCGATACCGGTTTTATCCTTTCGGTGAGAAATTCCGATTATGTCATGAAGAATTTCTTTTACAGAAAGCCCATAGGCGTAAGCGAGCATGAAAGCTGGCTTAAAGACAAGATCGGAAAGGGTCTTGTGTTTCAGTTCGCGGTTTGCCTAAAAGAAACCGGTGAACCTGTGGGAAGCGTGTATATGCAGCGATATGACGAGGCTGAGGATTCCATGGAGACGGGCCTTTTCTTTGACAAAGAAAAGGGATCCGGTAAGGGGCTTGCTACAGAAGCCTATGCTTTGATGATCGAGGAATTTGCCTTCGGTTTTCTCAAACTTTCAAAGGTCACTTCAAGGGTTATGAAAAGTAACACCGCAAGCCTGAGAGTCCATGAAAAGTGCGGTTTTAAAGAAGTGAGTGAAAGTATCGAAACCACCACGCCGGACGGAGAAAAGGTGCGGACCGTGTTCCTTGAAAGATACGCCGACGGCGAAAATTGAGAAATCATACCAAATGGTATATACTTTACAGTGAATAAATTTTACGGAGCAAAAAACATGCTTATCTCTTATGTTATTCCCTGCTATCGCTCGGAACTGACCCTTGCGGGTGTTGTGGGGGAGATCAATGACACAATGGCAAAGATGGACGGGTACGATCACGAGATCATACTCGTAAACGATTCTTCCCCCGACGGGACCTGGCAGGTGATCAAGGATCTTGTCAGAGAAAATTCAAATGTAACCGGAATTGATTTTGCCAAGAATTTCGGCCAGCACAGCGGACTTCTTGCAGGGATCAGAGAAGCAAAGGGTGATTATATAATCTGCCTTGATGACGACGGACAGACCCCCGCGAATGAGGCAGGCCTTCTGATAGAAGCCCTTGACAACGGGGCGGATGCGGTTTACGCAAGATACGATCACAAGAAGCACTCTCTTTTCAGAAACTTCGGAACCTTTATGAATGAAAAAATGGCGGAGCACATGCTCGGAAAGCCCAGGGATCTCTTCGTTTCCAGCTATTTCGGAGTAAAGCGTTTTGTTGCGGATGAGATGGTAAAGTACGAAAACGCATATCCTTACGTGATCGGACTGGTGCTTCGTTCTACGCGGAAAATAGTAAATGTTAAGGTAAATCACAGGAACCGGGAGGTCGGAACCTCAGGTTACACATTTTCGAAGCTCATCAACCTTTGGATAAACGGTTTTACCGCCTTTTCAGTAAAGCCCCTTCGAATAGCAACGGGATTCGGCGGAATATTTGCATTTCTTGGATTTGCCTACGGAATATATACGATAATCAAGCGTTTTGTGGTGCCCGATGTTCCGTTGGGATTTTCGGCACTTATGAGCGCGATTGTGTTTATCGGCGGAATGCTCATGCTGATGCTGGGACTTACCGGCGAATACATCGGGCGTATGTATGTGAGCATGAACAATTCACCCCAGTATGTCATAAGGGAAAAGATAACCGGTGAAAAAGATAAACAGTAGATCGGTGGCGGGTATTGTCGCTTCGCTCATTTTGGCGGCTTTTGTCATCGTGATCCTTTTTGCAGTAAACAGGAAAACTTCCAAATACGATATCGTGGTTTTCGGGGACAGCAGAATGGTTGGGCATGAACTTACCGAAACGATTCCCGAAATAATAGAAAAAGAAACGGGCCGCAGGACAGTTAACGTGGCTTTCGGCGGATCGACACTGGCGGATTATACCGATGGAAACAGGGGGGGAAGAGACTCTCTTTTTTCCATGTCAGCTCTGTCAAAGTGTGCGGAAGCGGGGAGTTTCAGGCAGCTGATAGCCGCGGCAAAGTCCGACGGAGTATATTACAGAGTTCTTTTTCCGGAAATACTGGATACTGCCGTGAAATTGTCGCATACAGACATAAAGTCCGCACAGATTATCATCATAGGCCAGGGAGTCAATGACTGCATGGCTTCGGTGCCGGTTGACAATCCGGAGAACCCGTTTGATACCAAGACCTACGGAGGTGCATTGAGAAAATCCGTCGAACGGCTGAAAAAAGTATCTCCGAAGGCGAAAATAGTTCTGGTGACTCCCGCTTATTTTGATTATCCTTCGGAAAGCGGCGGGGATTTATCGGCGGATTCATTACCGTTGAATGAATATGCCGATAAATGCATTGAAATAGCATCCGACTATGATCTGGAAGTTGCGGACTGCTATTACGGAAGCGGAATCGATAGCGATAACTGTACGGATTATCTTAAAGACGGACTTCACTATAACGATAACGGCGCAGGCGTTGCCGCAGAATTGATTCTGGCGGCAATAAAGCGTGCAGAGGATAAGAATGATTAATCCCGAGAAGTTTTTTGAAAAAATAAAGAACGGCATGGGCAGGAACGGACTTTTCGCCTTTCTGTCCGCGATTATGTGCGGTCTTTTTTCGCACATGGTGATTCTTACCTCGGACATTCCGAATCATGACGGTCTGGACAGCCTTTATTTCGATCAGAACATGACTACCTCGGGCCGCTGGTTTTTGGGAACGGCCTGCGGTGTTTCGTCTTTCTATTCACTGCCCTGGCTCACGGGGATCCTGGCTATAGTCTATATCGCCGTAGCGGCGGTTTTCGTTGTTAAACTTTTGAAAGTCGAACATCCGGTGTTTTCGGCTCTTATCGGAGCCATGATGGTTTCTTTCCCGTCGATCGCTTCGAATTTTGCCTATGTATTCACCTTTGATGGATACATGCTGGCGCTGCTGTTTGCGGTGCTTTCGGTTTATATGGTGGAAAAGGGAAAATTCGGATTTATTGCCGGGGGGATCTTTTTAGCCCTCAGCCTCGGAACCTATCAGGCTTACTTAAGCGTTGCCATGATCCTTTGCGTATTCAAGGTTTTGGAGGTACTATTCTCAGAATCCGCATCAAAGAAAAAACTTCGCGGCGTGCTCGATTATCTTTTCATGGGAATCATCGGAGCGGGTCTTTATTACGGGATCTTAAGGATCGCTCTGCTTATTCAGCATAAAGAACTCGACACCTACCAGGGAATAGACGGAGGCTTTTTAAAGGGCGGTTTATTCGGAACCGTAAAGACCATGTATTCCGACTTTTTTGCTTTTTCCTTAAAGAGCCGGATCATAATGTCAAATGCGATCTCCGCCGCGGCTGTTGTTTTGCTGTTACTTGTTTTTGCGGTACTGTTCGCACGATATGTGATCGAAAAGAAATTATACAGACGTTGCATTACATATGTTTCGGTGCTCGGGGCGGTTGTCCTGATTCCGCTTTGTGCCAATGTGATCTTTGTGGTTTCGCCCGATGTGACATATCATCTTCTCATGAGATATCAGTGGGTGATTTTACTCATAGGAGCCGTTGCTTTTTGCGAAAGGCAGATTTTTTCGAAAGATCCGGAGAACCGGCTCAAAACATGCGCAAACTGGGGTCTGCTTCTTGCAACTTCGGTTCTTGTGTTTACCTTTGCGGTGAAGGATAATATTGCTTATTCCAATCTTACGAAAAAGTATGAAAAGACCTACGCATACACGGTAAGACTTTGCGACCGAATCGAGCAGACCGAAGGTTATTCCGCGGGAATGCCCATAAGATTTATCGGCGTCATCGGGGATGAGGCCTTCCCGGAAACCGACTATACCGTAAAGGACACCTCCGGAATGATAGGAATCGGCGGCGATTATCTGATATACCGCCCCGAAAATTATGAGAAGTTCATAAAGAACTATCTCGGTATCACGCTTAATATACAACCTTCCGGCGCCGACGATTTTTATTATGAGGACTGGTATGTTTCCATGCATCCCTTCCCGGCGGCAGACAGTATCGTGATCAGAGACGGAGTTATGTACATAAAGACAGAGAATCATGAAAGGAACTGACGTGGCACTTATATCATTGATAATTCCTTCCTACAATGAGGAGGATAACATTCAGAATACCGCCACCGTTTTGACGGCGACCATGCTGGCGACGGACTGCGATTACGAGCTTGTTTTCGTAGACGACGGCTCGAGGGACGCTACCTTTGAACGGATCAAGGAAGAATCTGTGAAGAATCCCCGCATAAAAGGAGTATCCTTCAGCAGAAACTTCGGCAAGGAAGCGGCAATTTTTGCAGGTCTTCGTGCTGCATCGGGAGATGCATGTATCGTAATGGACTGCGATCTTCAGCACCCTCCGGAAGTTATCCCCAGCATGCTTAAGCTCTGGGAGAACGGTGCCGAGATCGTGGAAGGAATAAAGAGTTCCAGAGGGAAAGAAAGCTTTTTTCACAGGATCAGTGCCGGACTGTTTTACGGTATCATGAGTAAGCTCATTAAGATTGACATGCGAGCAACCTCAGATTACAAGCTCCTTGACCGTAAGGTCGTGGATCAGATGATCAATCTTAATGAGAGAAACACTTTCTTCAGAGCGCTGACCTTCTGGCTCGGCTTTAAAGCGGAGAAGCTTGAGTACAGGGTTGAAGAAAGAAAATTCGGAAAGACCAAGTGGTCCATGGTAAGCCTTTTCAAATATGCCATCAACAACGCCACGAGTTTCAGTACGCTGCCTTTGCAGGTGGTTACCTTCCTCGGCGTTTTTTCGGTGCTTTTCGGCATTATCATGGGGATCCAGACTCTCGTGAAATTTTTCATGGGAACCTCCGAGGCGGGATTTCCCACTGTTATTTTGCTTATTCTCATAATAGGCGGATTTATCATGATCAGTCTCGGAATTATTGGCCATTATATCGGCCGGATCTATGAAGAGGTTAAGGGACGCCCCAGATATATCATTGGGGAATGCACCGGAAACCTTAAGGGGAATTTTTAGAACTGAAAGGTGTGTTATATGGACAGAATTGACGGTATTTTGGGCAGACTCGGGAAAAACAGGGTATATGCTTGCATTGCGGGAGTTCTTTTCCCGCTCATTCTTTGTATATTTGCCATGTGCAAGGTAAACAAAGGACTGGATATTACCGATACGGCTTTTAATCTGTACAATTACGGACATGTGAAGGACCTTGACAACATGTGGTTTTTCGCATATCTCTTCACGAATCTTTTGGGTGCGTTTTTCACGGGGCTTCCCTTCGGAAATACCATGCTCGGATTAAACGTATATACGGGTCTTGTTAAGTGCGCTCTCATTCTGGCGGCTTATTTCTTTTTCGTAAGGACAGTAAAGATCAAGAAAGAATATGTATTTCTTGCACTTTTAGCCGCTACGGGCCTTTGCTGGTGCCCCACAACCGTCATGTACAACTACCTGACTTACCTTCTTTTCTTTGCAGGCACCGCATTTTTATATGCGGGGCTTACAAAGGAAAAGGATCTTTTCCTGATTTTGGCAGGTCTTGCTCTGGGCCTTAACGTATTCGTGCGTTTCCCCAACATCTGCGAAGTCATGCTGATCCTGGGAGCCTGGTTTTATCTTGCCATCAAGAAAAAGCCTTTTTCCGACATTGCAAAAAAGACCGGTTTTTGTATGGCGGGTTTTGCCGGCGGGCTTTTGGCGGGGGTTTTGGTAATCCTTCTTTCGGGCAGGGGCATTTCCGGATATTTAGAAGGGATTTCCATGCTTTTTTCCATGACAAAGGAAGCCACCTCTTATTCCGCATCGGGGATGCTTACGGATATCTTTAAAACCTACCTGAGTGCATGGCCCTACGTTGAGATGCTCATTCTGGGACTTTTGCTGGTGCTTCTTTCAAGTCTTGTGCTCCCCCATAAGCTTGAGTGGCTCAGATATATTTTCGCAACGCTCATTTCCCTGGGCCTTTTGTGGCTTTTAAAGCGTAAGGGAATGTTTGATTTCAACTATTCGACCTATGCCCCCGTTTATTACCTCGGAATACTCGTTACGATAGTTGCGGTGGTTTTCTTTGTGTTTAATATGTTTGTTTCGAAAACTCCCGCGGAAGAAAGGCTTCTTTGTGTCCTCGGAGTACTGACGATAATCGTTACGCCCCTTGGCACCAACAACGCACTTTATGCAAATATCAACAACGGTTTCTTTGTTTTCCCGTTGCTTGTGTATCTGCTTTTCTCGGCTGAGAGGATCAACAGATATTTCCACACAATCTATTACGGGCTGTTCGTTTTGTTCCTGGCACTTACCTTCCAGAGTGTATTCTTCGGCGCAAGATTTGTTTTCAGAGACGGCGTGAACGAAGAGTTTACCACCCGTTTTACGGAGGGCACCGTTACAAAGAACATGATCACCACGGAAAAGAACGCGGACAATCTGGCGGGTCTTCTTCGTTTGTTTGATGAAAAGGGAGAAAACCGGGAAGTGCTTCTCTACGGCAATGTTTCGGGCCTCGGGTTTTACCTTGACAGGAAGGTAGCGATTCCTTCGGCCTGGCCGTCCCTTCCTTCTTTTTCTTCCGAAAGATTTAAGGAGGCTGTAAACGATCTTTCATTAAAGATTTCGGAGGGCGGCATGTCTTATCCCGCGGTCATAATCTCCGATGAAGAAAAAGCCGCAGTTTTGGACGGAAATTCCGACTTAACGACAAAACAAACAATTCTTAAAGAATTTTTAGTAAACAGCCAATACGAATTGGTTTATGATAATGGAAGGTTTTGTGTCCTTTTTGCAAACCGGAACGGAGAATGAGAATGGAATATAAGATAAGATTTAACGTGCCTCCCTTTGTGGGTAAAGAAACGGAATACATTATGCAGGCCGTTTCAAACATGAAAATATGCGGAGACGGTGAATTCACCAAGCGCGATAACGAATGGATCGAGAAGAAGACCGGAACCGGAAAGGCTCTTCTTACCACCTCATGCACTCACGCGCTGGAGCTTGCGGCCCTTCTTTGTGACATAAAGGAAGGCGATGAGGTCATAATGCCCTCCTACACCTTCGTATCCACTGCGGACGCCTTTGTTTTAAGGGGAGCGAAGGTAGTTTTCGTTGATATCAGGCCGGATACCATGAATATCGATGAAAAAAAGATTGAGGATGCCATCACGGACAGAACAAAGGTCATCGCTCCCGTGCATTATGCGGGCGTAGGCTGTGAAATGGATACCATCATGGACATCGCAAAGCGTCACAACTTAAAGGTTGTGGAGGATGCTGCCCAGGGTATCATGTCCGAATATAAAGGGAAAGCTCTCGGAACCTTCGGTGATTTCGGCGCTTTCAGCTTCCATGAGACCAAGAACTACAGCATGGGCGAGGGCGGAGCTTTACTGATCCGTGACAAAGAACCCGTTGAAGATGCGGAGATCATCCGCGAAAAGGGTACAAACAGGAGCAAGTTCTACAGAGGGCAGGTCGATAAATATACCTGGATGAATTACGGTTCTTCCTATCTTCCCAGTGAACTTAATGCGGCATACCTTTGGGCGCAGCTTGAAGTTGCCGATAAGATCAACGAAGACAGACTGAAAACCTGGAACAGATACATGGAAGGCCTTACGCCCCTTAAAGAGCGTGGAATCCTGGAGCTTCCTTATATTCCTGCGGAATGCAAGCACAATGCCCACATGTTCTACATAAAGACAAAGGACATTGAAGAAAGGACCGCTCTTATCGATTATTTGAAGGCTGACGGAATTTATTCCGCCTTCCACTACATACCCCTCCACACGGCTCCCGCCGGCAAGAAGTTCGGTCGTTTCCACGGAGAGGACCTTTACACCACCAAAGAGAGCGAGAGACTTACCAGACTTCCGCTTTATTACGGTTTAAAGGACGAAGAAACAGATTTCATTATCAACAAGATCAAGGCTTTTTATCATGTCTGAGAAAAAGGGAAAGCATGCAGCCGAATACTTATTCTTTGCAATCGCGGCAATCCAAACGATTATCGCGATTGTTTGGCTTTTCGGAAATATAAATACGTTCACCCCGGACACTGTTTCGCTTAATTACCTGGAGGCTTCAAAAAGTTTGGTGGTGGATGACCAAATGGGCATTTTGTATGCTTTGGTTTCGAAGCTGTCTTTTTGCCTGCCTGTTCTTTATGCGGTGCAGGCGGTTTGCGTGGCGGCGGCTTTTGTTTATGCATGCATTGCCTTTGATATTTCGATTTTGTTTGCAATGTTTCTTGCTTCATCGCCCTTCGTGGTGCAGAGCTTTGTTGCAATAAGACCGTCGGCACTTTTTGTTGCATTTGCGGCGCTGGCAGTTTCCGGAGTAAAGAAACTCTTTGAAACGGAAAAGAAGAGATATGCGGTGATGGCAGCTCTTTCGTATCTTTTTATGGGACTTTTGGAACCTGCGTTTATAATTCTCGGATTTGTTTGCCTGCTGGTTCCCTCCTTGCTTTATTATTCCCAAAGGAAAAAGAGCGGCAGCCTGTTCCTGCTTTTGACGATTATTTTCTTTGGCGCGGTTTTTTTTATAAAGATTTTTGTATCAACGCCCGGTGCTTACGGACGGGCCGAGTCATCCTTCGGCCTTTTGCTTATGCAGAGGGTAGTATGGCCAAAGAACGGAGAGTTCATATTCTTTCTTCCTGACAATATAGAAGATGCGCTGATTGGAGAAACCGCACTGGCAGACAAGGTTCCGGAAACGCTTTTTACCCATCTTGCGCCCAAGATCAAAACACTTGTGGGAAACGCGGAATCTGAATCCGTATTTTTCGGATATACTGTCGATGCTTTGAAGATTTCTTATAAATCCATAGTATTCAGGATGTTTTCGCAGTACGCATATTATGTTTTTATGCCTTTGTCCGTTTTGTTTATATATCTGTTCAACATAAAGGATACTTACGTTCCCGGTAATATCCTTTCCCTGATCGGAGAGACACCTGCAATTTCGAAAATATTCATTTCGATATATGTTTTTGCTTTGGTTTGGCTTGTTTCGTATGCCGTGGCATCAAGGTTCCTGTTGAAAGAAAAAGCAGGGAAAACCGCATTCAGGGTTTGCGCTGTTTCGATAATTGTTCTTGCTTTTTACGGGTTTTTCCACAAGGGACCCTGTTTTGACCCATCGGAAGCTTTGGGCGTTTTCCTGATGTGGATGCTTATGCTTGGGGGAATTGTTTTTAAAAGGAGAGAGCGGTGACTTTTGTTCAGGTCTTGATTTTTACAGCCATAATGACAATACTTCCCGCAGGAATGGGACTTGTTTTCCGGGAAGGAAGAAAGAACGTCATGTTTTCATGGGTTTTGGGTTTCGTTCTCATGTGGGCAGTGACCTTTGTTTTTGCACTTCCTTTGATCATCAAAGAAAAGTCCCTGACCCTGCTTCTTTATTGTGTGGGATCGGTCTGCCTTATAATATTCCTCGGCGGAATTGCGGCTTTCTTTTTAGGGAAGGATAAGTTTAAAAGAGACAAAGCAAAAATGCTTTCGATCCCGGAGATCATATATCTTGGGATCTTTTTGGGACTTTTGCTTTTTCAGTTATATAAGACCGTGGCTTACTCGTATGCAGACGGGGATGATGCGTTTTATGTGGCCGCTTCACAGAATGCGGACGCATCCGACAGGATGTATTTATCGGATCCCTATCAGGGCGTTGCTTTTATGCAGAGCAAAAGATATTATTTTGCCCCCTTCCCTATATGGGTTGCAATGCTTGCACGTTTGACGGGAATCAATGCGGCTGCTGTTTCGCACACTTTGGTGCCGGTGTTTTTGATCCCTGTCACATATGTGATTTATACCGAGATTGCAAAGCAGGTATTCGGAGAATCACGCGAAAAGAGATATATGTTCCTTTCCCTTTTTGCGGTTTTTGCGTTGTTTTCGGGCTTTTCCTATTCCACTGCGGAGCGTTTCATGCTTACGCGGACCCGACAGGGAAAAGAAGCTCTTGCCAATATCATCATTCCCCTTGTGATCCTTTTGTTTTTTAAAATCGCAAAACGGGGAGAAGGGTCCGGCAAGAAAAAGAACATCTTGTCCCTTGGGGATACGGCGCTTTTGCTTGTGACCGGATTTGCGGGAGCACTTACAAGCCTTATGTCCAATGTGCTTTTGGGAATCCTTATAATGTGCTTGTTTGTATATTTTGTTGTAAAAAAAGCTTCCTTTATGACGTATGTCTGCGGGGCTGTGGCTGCGATTCCGGAGGCAGCAGTTTTGTTTTTATATCTGGTGGTGAAATAAATGGCAGAAAATGTCGGATCCATAACTGAAAACCTTGCATCCTTTACCGGCTCCGGCGGTTTCTTTGTTTTACTTGCGGTTTCGGTTCTGTACCTTTTCTTTTTCCTCAAAGAAAAGGAGCACCGGCCTGTGCTAGTCTGGCTTCCCGTTGCTGTTATGCTCGTGTTTTTCTGCCCCCTTTGGATTATCTACATTAAGAAAAGCGTTGACGGAGAGATCCTTTACAGAATTCTTTGGCTGATTCCCATGGGAGCGGTGATCTGTGTTGCTCTGACCCATGTGATATACAAACTCGGGAAAAAGTTCAGGCCCGTTGCATTTGCGGGTGCCGTACTGGTGCTGGTGCTGGCCGGTGAATATATATACAAGGACGTAGGATTTAAGAAGGCAGAAAACATTTACCACATTCCGGAAACCGTAGTCAAACTCTGTGATGAGATTCACGTGGAGGGACGTGAGATAAAAGCCTGCTTTCCCAAAGAATTCGTTACTTACGTAAGACAGTATGATACCATGATATTTCTGACCTACGGAAGAAACAGTTACATGCCGAAGTTCGAAGCACCTTCCGACTTAAAGTATCTGCTGCAGCAGGAAAAGATCGATACGTCGGTGCTGGCGGAACTGCTGAGGGATACGCATTCCCCGTATCTGATACTGGCATCCGACAGAGTTCTTACGGAGGATATTTTGAACTATGATTTCAGCTATGTTAAGACAATAGACGGATACGATATATATCTTGATAACAGAGAATATATCGGGATCGATTAAATAAACTACAGATAACCAAAGGACGGGATATGATAAAGATATTAAAGAAACTGCGGATTCTTCTTAGCAGAAAACAAAAGGCTCAGATGGCAGGTCTGGTTGTTGTGATGCTGATCGGAGCCGCTTTGGAAACCGCCAGCGTGGCGCTGGTGCTTTCGGTTGTAAGCGTCGTGATATCGCCGGAAGCTATAGAGGCAAACTGGGTGGCATCGTTTCTTTATAAGACGCTGCATTTTTCCGATGTAAAGACCTTTACGATAGTGACCATGGTAATGCTCATTGCGGCCTTTGTTTTAAAGAACATATATCTTTTCCTTGAATGGAAGGCTATGTACGCGTTTGTTTACGTGAACCAGTTCAGCACTTCGGAGCGTATGTTCAAAAACTATTTGAGACGAAGATACGAGTATTATCTTTTTGCGGATACCGCTGTGGTACAAAGAAGCATTACATCCGATGTAAACAATATGTTCGCGCTCATTTTATCGTTGCTTACGATCGTTTCCGAAGGGCTTGTGTTTGTTTCGCTTATTGCGGTGCTTATGCGGGTTGACATTCTGATGTGCCTTGTAATCGCCGTACTTTTGCTGGCAACCATGCTGGTCATTAAGGGAATCCTCAAACCCGTCATGTTTAAGTCGGGAAAAGAAAACCAGGATTATTATGCGGGACTTTTTAAGCACATTTCCCAGACCGTACAGGGGATCAAGGAAGTCAAGGTTACCGGAACGGAAAAGTATTTTGTGGACGAATATAAAAAGTGCGGCACGGGCTATGTCAACGCCGTAAGAAAGTATTCTCTTTACAACAATACGCCGAAGCTCCTCATCGAGACCGTATGTATTGCGGGTATGATAGGCTATATGATCTTTCTGGTCTGCTCGGGTGCCAATCTTGCGGAGAAGCTTCCGAACATTTCCGCCTTTGCTTTTGCGGCCTTTAAACTTATGCCTTCGGCAAACAAGATAAACAACCAGCTTAACTCCATCGCTTATCTTGAGCCTTTCTTTATGGGCGTAAGCGATAACCTGCAGCATGAAATAGATAAGAGAAACACCGATATGTCTTTTGCGGAGGAAAGGGTTACACCACTTCCCGTGAAGCATGCCATTACGCTTAAAGATATTACCTACAGGTATCCGCAGACCGACAGGCTGATTTTTGACAAAGCATCCATGGAGATTCCGGTGGGCGCTGCAGTCGGAGTGGTGGGAGCCAGCGGAGCGGGAAAAACCACCATAGTGGATATCCTGTTGGGACTTTTGGAGCCCGAAGGCGGTGTGATCCTGGCGGACGAAACGGATATAAGGACCGATTACAGGGCGTGGCTCGGTAACATAGGATACATTCCGCAGATGATATATATGCTCGATGACACCATCGGAAGGAACGTTTCCTTCGGGGTGGAAAATCCCGACGAAAACCGGATCTGGGAGGTTTTGCGGGAAGCCCATCTCGATGAATACGTAAGATCCCTTCCGGAAGGGCTTGATACGAAGATCGGCGAGAGGGGGATCCGCCTTTCCGGCGGTCAGAGGCAAAGGATCGGCATCGCAAGGGCTCTTTATCACGATCCCGAGGTGCTTATCCTGGATGAGGCTACCAGCGCGCTTGACAATGATACCGAGGCTGCGATCATGGAATCCATCAATGCTCTTCACGGAAAGAAAACACTGATCATCATCGCACATCGGCTTGAGACTATTAAGAAATGCGATTTTGTTTACCGCGTTGAGGGCGGAAAGATCACTCGAGAGTAATCCGTTTAGAACAGTCGGACGGAAGTTATGAAAGGTACGGGTTTATGAACGAAAAGAAAAAAATAGGATTTAAGATTCACATAGGTATAGCAGCGGTTATTGTGCTGCTTGTGGTAATAGGCATTGTAAGGCTGCTTATATGGAATTCGAAAACGTCTGTGGTTGAGGATGTCAGTGATGAGGATTCCGTGGAGAAAGAAAACTACGATTATGTTGTTTATCCCGCAGAAGACAAGCCCAAACGTGAGCCTGACGGCACCACAAGAGTCGTTGTTTTCGGAAATTACATGGTCAACAATTACGGAAAAGATCATTCTCTCTTAAATATTCTCAAAGAAAATTTTGACTGGGACATAATCGATCTTTCAGTCGATCATACGGTAATTCCGAGCGCTACTCATGACAATGAGCTTCATGACGGCAGAGACGGATTTTGCCTGTATTACCTTGTAAAGCGTCTTTGTGACGGTGAGTATGGCTTTGAAGTGTATGACGCTCCTTTCCGGGATAAATCCGTATATAACGATTATCTTGCCATGTTAGACAAGGTGGATTTTAATAAAGTCGATAAAGTAATAATCATGTATGCGTTTTTGGATTATTTCTACAGCGTACCCGTTCAGATGCCCGAAGAAGAGGATGACAGCAAACGCTACATTACGAGCTACTACGGCGCTCTTTCACAGGTAATTGAAACGCTTACGAAACGATACCCTCATCTGGAGATTATTGTTTCCTCGGGATATCCTGAGTATATGTACGACGAAAAAGGAAATATCGAGTACGGTTACGCGAAGAATTTCGGACACGGAAACATTTCGAGATATTTCGGAGTTGAGAATCTTCTTGCACTGAAATACTGTCTGTCTTTCATTGACAATTATTATTATAAGATCAACGAGAAAAACATCACGACCTACGTGGATGGGCAGTTGCTTACGGATGAGGGAATCGATCTTGTCGGGAACCACATGGTGGAATTCCTCAAGAAACTCGATAAATGACGCTGCATTGAAACTCAGCTCAAAAAATGGTAAAATGATTGTCAATGGACTTTTGAGAATCTTGAACGGTTACGGAGGAAAATAATGGATCGTAAAGATAACATTACGGGGGAAAACAGTGAAGAAGTCGTCATTCTTCTGGAAGACGGAACGGTTTTGTCGGTTGATGACTCCGCCTGTGCCGATGACATATACACAGAAGCAAACGAAACACAGGAATACGGGCCGGAAACAGTGACCGAGCCCGAAGAGACCATCATATACGAGACGGAACCGATAGACACAGCCGCTGTGGAAGCGGCCCAGGCAGAAGAAGCATCCTATGTTACCGAAGAAAATCTCGGAGATGAGATCATATTTGAGGAATCCATGTACGAGGAAGCTCCCCGTCTTAAGGATCCCAATATTGACTTTGAGGATGAAGACATCAAGGAGGACGATGACGATTCCGCCATCGCAGGCTTTTTCTCCGGGAAAGGCCCCATTATCGCAGGGATCGTTCTTGCGGTATTCATTCTTGTTGCCGGAGTTTTGATCTTTCTTAAGCAAAGACCCAAAGAAGAAAAAGTGGACATTGCGTCCCTCGGAAATAATATTGCAGCCATCGGTGTGATCGGCGGCGATAACATTTACAACATTACTTCCGCCCAAGGCGTGAGACTTCAGGAGATCAGCGATGCTTTAAAGAGCTATGATTATAACGAAGCGGACGCAGAAAACGGCGTTACCACCGTTAATCTCACTCTTACAACGATCCTTAAGGACTTAAAGATCAAGTTTGTAAACTCAAAGAACAAACTTATCGCCAGAGTTCCTTTCCAGGTTGAGGTCACCTACCCCAACGGAAAGACGGTTACATGGACCGACGAAGACAAGGACGGTATCATTTATGAGACCGAGCTTGAGGGCGGTTCTTATTCCGTAAAACTTGTAAGCCTTGACGGCTATGATACGAAATATGATTTCACTTCGAGCAATCCTCAGTCTGTAGCCGTTAAGACGCAGCTTGACTACAAGAAGGTCGACGTTACAAACGAGATCAAGAAGTCTAATCAGGTTGATGAAAAAGAAGATAAGGCTTCTCACGATGCAACCCTTGAGTCTTCACTGAAGGATACTGTTGCCTACGTGATCTCCGCGAAGGTTGCCAGCGGAAACGGCTATGAAGAGATAGACAAAGCAGCCAAGATCCTTGATCCCATTAAAACCATCATGCAGCAGACAGAGGTTTCTTTGTCAAGGTTTAAGCTGTTGAGCGCAGGACCCGTAAATACCACCGGAGACACCGGCAACGGTGAAGGCAGCGGAACCGGTAACGAAGGCAGCCAGGGCGGCGAAGGCGGTCAGGGCGGCGAAGGCGGTCAGGGCGGCGAAGGCAGTCAGGGTGGCGAAGGCGGTCAGGGCGGCGAAGGCGGTCAAGGTGGCGGAAGCACACCTCCGACTTGGGGACCGTGGACCGAGATTCCCGGTGAT
>JAEEGK010007385.1_pt1 | contig 26210 bp, 26 predicted proteins | sample 8958771 | NCBI WGS metagenome assembly JAEEGK01 (sample SAMN16246547, study PRJNA631951) | gut metagenome | biome: gut microbiome; feature: rumen; material: SC-attached | host: Bos | place: Iran: Karaj | collected 2018-10 | reverse complement strand
TATGGTTATAAGGTATTTGGAGTATTTGTTAATAATTGCTCCGCTAATTTTTCAGTTGGATCGTCACCAGTTGGGTTAACGATGGAATAACCAATATTAACTAAGTGGTCAGCGACTCTTTCTAATTCACTAACAAGAGTGGTGTAGAATGGGGAATTCTCGACTTTACATGTCTTCTTTTGAATTCTTTCATAGTGAGCAGTACTCAATTCGTTCTTTAGGTTATCGGTTTGATCTTCTAAATCGTGTAGTTTCTTTAAACTATCACTGCTCTTATCGTGGAAGATAACGAATGTTAACTCGAACATTTGGCAAATGACTTCAAACATACTATCGAATTCTTTCTTGGCAATGTCAGAGAACTTTAGGTCATTACTAACCATCTTCAAAGAAGATTCATAGAAGTTATAAGCGTGGTCACCGATACGTTCAATATCGTTAACAACGTGGAAATAGCTACCTAATGTCTTTTCATCTTTTAATGAAACATTATGTGTTAAGTTAATTAAGAATTGTGTAATAGCGTTGTTGATATAGTCAATCTTATCCTCGGTTTCAATGAGTTCTTTATCTTGTGAAGCATCTTGACTAACGATGCGGTTATAACCAAGTTTTAAGTTGTCATAAGAAAGATGCATCATATTAATGATTTCTCTTTTGACCTGCATCATAGCGACGGTTGGTGTATCTAATAAGTGGTTATCAATATACTTGAGAGATTCTTTCATCTTTTCTTGTTCTTTGTCTTTAATCAATTTAATTGATAACTTCTCTAATGGCTTGACTAATGGTAAAGCCGCGAGCATAAAGATCACATTATAGGCAATATGGAACAACGCCATCGCTAAAGCACGACCTTCTTTCTTTGTGAAATCAAATGCAGCATAGAAGCCAGAAGCGATTTGATTTGTTAATGGCCAACAGATAGCTAAAGCGATTAAAGCGGTTAATATACGAATAATTAAAACAATTAAACCAGTGCGCTTAACATTAACATTACCACCGATTGTTTGAATTAAAAGAGTGATAACGGTACCGATTGTGGCACCTAAAATTAAGTACATGGCTTGTTCAAACTGTAAGACACCAGAACCGGTAATAGCAACGATGATACTGGTGGAAGCCGAACTGGATTGCATTAAAGCAGTAACAACCGCACCAATTAATAAGAGCAATAGTGGGAAGTTAACCGCACTAAAGAAGTCACTAACAAGTTTAACTAATTGAGGATTACCTGTTTCTGTATCTAAAACACCACTCATAGTATTTAAACCAAAGAATAAGATACCTAGACCAGTTAAGATTTCACCGACGTTTCTAATTGGTTCTTTTTTAAAGAACATCAAAATAACACCGATGACGGCGATAACAATAAGATATTTAGAAATCTTTACTGTAGATAAAGCGGCAAGTAAACCAGTAATAGTGGTACCAACATAAGCACCTAAGATGGTGTTAACACCTTGGAACACTGTCATTGCGCCGGCACCGATAAAACCGATAACCATGACGCCAGTGGCCGCACTGCTTTGGACTAATGTGGTAACAGTAGTACCAATGCCAAAACAAGCAAATCTATTGTTTCTAATTCTCTTTAATAACTTTTTTAAACTTGGTCCTGTTGATTTCTTTAAACCAGAGGACATCATGTTCATGCCAACGATAAATACCGCGGCACCTACGAATAAAGTAATAATACTAAGTGCTAAATCATCCATACCTTATATTATTAAAAAACATTTATTGATTATATTCAATAATTGATAACAACATATCATCATGATATCATTATAACGACAAGATAACGATATGGAGGTACAACTATGGAAATTATTCCTTCTGCAGAAATTAGACTGAATTACAATGGCGTTGTGGAAAAATGTAAAGAATCAGGCGAACCAGTCTACTTAACAAGAAATGGTCAAGGTGAATTGGTAGTTATGGACATTGCTTCTTTTGAGAAAAAGCAACAAGAGTTAAAAGCTCAACAATTAGTCCTAGAAGCTTTAGCGGATGAATTGTTTGGTTCTAAAACATATTCAAATGAAGAAGTTTTTTCTGACCTCGATAAAATGCTTAGCGAGGCTAAAAAATGAATAACTACAACATAGAATGGAGCAATAAGGCAAGAGAAGACTTGTTTAATCATTTTTCTTTCCTTCTAAATGTATCATATGAAGCAGCTTCAAATTTTGTAACGCTGATGAAAGAGGAAATTGCTTCTTTATCACAACTGCCTCAAAGATATCCTATTTTTGAAATGAACAATATAATATCCACCGTAGAATTTAGAAAAAAGGTTGTTGATAAACGCTACATTGTCATCTATGCAGTCTACAAAACCTCGGTGAAAATATATCGAATATTGGATTCTCGCAAAAAATTCGAAACACTTGTGGGCTAAGAAATAATCAGGCGATAAACAATTCTTTTCTCTTTGTTTCAACAAAGAATGTAAGTATAATGACTAAGGATTAAAAAGGAGAAAACTCACATGCATAAATTAGTATTAATCAGACATGGTGAATCCGAATGGAACAAACTCAACCTCTTCACAGGTTGGACCGATGTCGAATTAAGTGAAAAAGGTGTCGAAGAAGCTCACCGTGCTGGTAGAACTTTAAAAGAAAAGGGTTATGACTTTGATGTCGTTCATACCTCTTTATTAAAGAGAGCTATTCACACAATGAACAATGTCCTATTTGAATTAGACAGAGAATGGTTACCAGTTTACAAATCCTGGAGATTAAATGAACGTCACTATGGCGCTCTTCAAGGTTTAAACAAAGCGGAAACCGCCGCTAAATATGGCGAAGAACAAGTTAAGATTTGGAGAAGAAGCTATGATTGCCCACCTCCAGCTCTTGAAAAAGATGATCCACGTAACCCAGCTTTACAAGCTCAATTCAGAGATGTTGATCCAAAAGATTTACCATTAAATGAATCATTAGAATTAACAGTTAAAAGAGCAGTTCCATATTTTGAAGAAGTTATCAAACCAGAAATGGAAGCTGGTAAGAGAGTCCTTATCGTTGCCCATGGTAACTCTTTAAGAGCTTTAGTTAAATACTTCGACAATATGGCGGATTCCGAAATCGTTGGTGTTAACATCCCAACAGGTGTCCCACTAGTGTATGAATTTGATGACAACATGAAAGCCATCAATCATTACTACTTAATGGACGAAGAAGAACTCAAGAAACAAATGGAAGCTGTTGCTAACCAAGGTAAAGCAAAATAATTAGGAATAACCGAATAAAATTGCCACGCTAGTTCGTGGCTTTTTTGTTTTTTTGACAAATTAGAAATAAACAAAACCTTATTTTTGTAATAAAAAAGCTAAAAAGTTTTGAATACATGAGAAAAAATGTTGATTATTTGTCTTTTTTTTAACTAAAATCGCCTTGAAAGGAAATTCAGAGTATGAATACAAAAACAAAAACAATTTTAGCTGGCGTAATCGCAACTATTTCGCTTTGTATGTCAGCAAAGGCAGTTACGGACAGGCATTTTAACGGGGTCGATGCTGCTGGATACGGCAATCCTGCTACATTATGGTCGCAAGACTATAACGATTTTATTAGTAAAGATTATGCACCTGTTAAATATCACACATTCACTAGCCCATCATATAGAGTTGGCGTGATGGGGCATAGAAGAGTAGTTAGATTCGGAGGGAACTTTAAGTTAAAGGTTGTTGAAGTTGAAAAGTATTGTGATTACAAGAGTGCTGGTAGTCTATCATCTTTCGTTGTTCAAACAACCACAACAAGCAGTTTTACTAAAGAAGTGACTGTTTCGACTTCGATGGCAGTTTCTTTTACTCAACTAGTCAAAGCGTCGGTTACATTTGAAAACATGGCAAGCGTAGGTATTGAAAATTCAATGACTGAACAACTCACAAACACACTTTCAGTTTCTTATTGCAGATCGTTGACTTCAAGTCGCACAATCAACGAAACACTGAATATGAACAATCTACTTGATGGTAAAAGCCTTTTTAGATATAGCAGAGTAGCTTTAGTTTTAGATGTAGAAGTATTAGAGAGATGGTCTGAAGAGAATCAATGGTTTAGGGGCTGGGTTCCATTTGGTGTAGATCGTAATCCATTTTATGCTAGATATTACATAAGCGAAGCGGATATGATTGTATATAGCGATGGCACTTTTGGTGACAAAGTTATTGGAGAATTCAGACTAAATGAAAATATTAAGAGCTATTAACAAAATCAAAAACTATGTATTTGAGTTTTTAGTAGCCTTTGCGTGTTTCTTCTCATTATACTTACCGTTTTCAACCTTTACTCCTTATAGAAAAGCATTCAATAAGTTGAGTGATGATTATATTTACTCGTTTAACGTTGAATCGTCTCTTTTTGAAAACGCTAAAGATATAGCCTTATATCACTATGAATATGAGGAAGAGGGAACAACACTAATTCTAAATAAAAAAGGTCTAAAAATGGGCGCACCGCTTATTGCGGACGCCCCTTTAGGCATTTATTTATTTGATATCAACCAAAGCATTAATTTCGAATCCAATGTCAAGGTTTCAGTAGAAAGCAATAATGCCTTACCACAACAAAAGATAAAAACTGACTTTGGTGAAATTGCGCTAGATATCGATTATATATTGCTTGATGAAACTATAGATAGCCATTATGAATGCGAATACAAGTTTTGTCCACATAATGAAGCTCCTGCTGTTAGAGATGACATGACACTCCGTGAATCATTTTCTGCGACAGGCAAATCAATCAAAAATAGCCTACTTTCGTCAAGTAACAATATGGGTGTGATTTTGATTTTAATTGCAACCATTCCTGCAACCATTATGCTTTTTGCTATGTTCTTTTATTACACAATGCAAATTGAAAAGGAGAGTAAAAGAATAATAATTGATTACGTTTTTTATAAGCCAAGGAAAAAACTTGCCTTCCAAGTTTTTTTGAAATATTTCGGTAGGTCGGGCGTATTTGTTATTGTTTCAGCCATCATTAATTACTTTATATTTGTCCAAGTTGGTCTAGAACTGTTGTTCGTACCGCTAGTTATCTTCTTTGTAATTGATTCAATATATTTGTTTGCTGTTACAAACGCTAATGTTAAACGAATTTTAAAAGAAGGAGTTGATATTAAATATGTTAATTAAGTTAAAAATTAATGAAAAATCATTCCCAAACAAGACTATTTTTAAAGACACTTCGTTAGAAATAAACGAAAAAGATTTTGTGGTCATCTATGGTGAATCTGGCATTGGCAAAAGCACATTGTTAAATATGATTGGCTTAATCAATGATTTCGACGGTGAATATTATTTTAACGATATTTTGATTGAAAAAAAGAATAGAGAACAAACGCGTATTAATAATTTTTCATATTTATTCCAAGATCCATATCTAATTCCATATCTTAGTGTTTATGACAATATCGTCCTTCCTCTAAAAAATATGAAGGCAGATGTTGATAAAGAAGAAATTATGGGAATATGTAAGAGATTAAAAATTGATGAGCTTATTGAAAGAAAACCGAACAAATTAAGTGGTGGCGAGGCTATCCGCGTTTCTATAGCAAGGTCGATTGCTGCTAATAAAAGAATAATTGTTGTGGATGAACCAACAGGTAATCTAGATTCAGATAATGCTGAAAGTGTAATGAACATATTGAAGGAAGAAAATAGCAAAGGAAAAACTATAATTATGGTTTCTCATAGCAAAGAGTTTGAAAAGTTCTTCAATAGAATCATTAAAATAGAGAACAAGAAAATTATATGCTAAGAAGATTGTTTTTCCCTTTGAAAACCAATATTGTGATAATGCTTTTATCATTTTTTGCATTATCTCCTTTTTGCTTTTTGGAAATAGCAAAAGGCGCTGTAAAAGGCGGGTTTGAAAAAGAATATTCTGAAGCTAGTTATAATTGTGCTTTCGACGAAGAAGGAACTTATTTAAATAGCTATAACGATATCGAAACCAAATTGGATGAAAGTGTTAATTCAATCAAAAAACTTTCCAAGAAAGATTATTTGAAAACCGACTACATAGTCAGTGGTTCCCTTCTTGCTAAATCTAATAGTGGTAGAGACTTTATGTGTGGCTTTTATTACAGCCCATCCTTAGATTCTTTTAAACAATATGCAGGAATTGGAGAATATATTAATGCCATTCTAGCGCCTAAAAACAATTGTTTTACAGCCATGCCTAAAGTTTTTGCAGACTCAAATGGCTTTAGTACCGGAGTATCAACCACGTTATCAAATTACAACGATTCCACCAAGACAGCGGAAATAGCATTTGATTATTTTTATGAAACAAAGGCCAACCAATCGACAAGTGACATCATTGTTTGTGGTGATAGATTAGATGAAAATATTTTTAACACATTAATAGGCGCAAGAATATTTTATGTTCATTACTACAGTTCTAAAGTAAACACATCAATGGTGCAAGAAGCCTCTACGAAAATATACACAAAAATCGAGTGTAAAGATTACAAAGTTGAAGCAAAATATATGCCTTATAGAGTGTTGTTTGATCAAGGAAGAATTGTAGTAGCGGCAGTTTCTGTTACAACGTTTTTAATTCTCTTCTGCGCCTTCTTAAGAAAAGAAGATAAATTGCAACAGATTGAAAAAATAGAACGTTGCTATTATGAGAGTAAAACCAAGAACTTTTTCATACATTTGTTAAGCGACGTACTCTTATTAATAATTTCTCAAACATTGGTTTTGTTGACTTTTGTGGCAGCTTATGGAATATCTTACATAAATGGAATTACATTGAATATCAGCATAAGCTTTTTATATCTATTTGTCGTTCAAGCAGTTACGGTTTTAATTGAATCAACAATCTCCTATTTTTTGGGCACTAAAAAGCCTATCAACAATTGATTTGTTTCCAAAACAAAATAGTTTGTAATATTCAACTTTTATAGGTCATGCGAAAGCGTGGCCTTTTTATTTATAAAAAATATTTTACTTTTCCTTATTTATATATAAAATATAGCCAATGTGTTTTAAGAAGGGTTTTTAAAGAAATGAACAAAAAATATGCAATTCTCGTCGTTGATATGCTTAACGACTTTGTGACTGGTGTCATCGGTTGTGACAACGCTAAAGCGATTGTTAAACCAACACAAGAATTATTAGAAGGTGCAAGAAAGAATGACGTCCCAGTTATCTTCTGTAACGACTGCCACTACAAGGGTGTCGATAACGAATTAAAATTATGGGGCGATCACGCTATCAAAGGTACATGGGGTGCTGAAATCATTCCTGAATTACCAGTTGATGAAAAAGACTACATCGTTCCAAAGAGAAGGTACTCTGGTTTCTTCCAAACAGATTTAGACTTATTACTCAAAGAATTAGGTGTTACCACAGTTGTTATCGCTGGTTTACACACCCATATGTGCTGCAGACATACCGCTGCGGATGCATATCAAAATAACTACGAAGTTATCTTTGCTAACGAAGCCACAAATTCCTTCACTAAAGAAGATTATGAATATGGCTTAAGATACGCTAAAGAAACATATGGTGCTCCTAACTACACCAATAAAGAATTATTTGATTTATTCAAAAAATAATCACGCTATAATATAGCTGAAATGGAAGAAGAATACTTTGAAGTAACTAATACTCAAACAATGGTGGGAGGCATCGTTACTGGTTCCATCCTCTTTATTGCGGGCATCGTCCTAATGATTGTTTTCTTCGTTAACGAAAACCTTGAATCAAAATATGGATTCATATTCCTCGCTTTCGCCTTACTTGGCTTAGGCATGTTGATTGCATTCGCGTGCCTTCTTCATTCAGCAAAAAGAAAATATTAGAAGATTAATTCTTACTATTTAACAAATCAATAATGATGACAAAAATTGAACCTTGTAAAGTTCAGTAATTGTCATCTTTTTTCATGCTTTTCGCCTTTAAAAAGCGCTAAACAAATAATTTAGACGGTGTCGAAATTTTTTGTTACTATTGTCACTTTTATTTAATAATTGACTATTAAATATAAAGAGTTATATTGAAAGTAGATTTGAGAACAATAAAAGTTAGATACCGCCTATTTTTATTGCGTCTAAATCACTACCAAAATACGAAAACTGTTTGGTAGCCACGCATAATAGTGGAAAAGAGGGTGTATACATGTTTTTACTATGCCTTCTAAAACCAAATGGTTGATATAAAAATACGAGTTACTTTTTGATGTAAAGGAGGTATTAAAGATGCATTCAAAAGTAATTATCACATCGCTTATTTTTGGATTGGCGGTTAGCCTTGCTCCTGTAGTTGTGAGCACTGTTGGAGCCAATGCCAAAAAAGACGCTTGTGATGTCGTTGAGCCTGCTAGCCAAGCTCTAAGAGCTCCGCAGCCTAAGCAAGCTGTTGCTGCGAGCACAACAGTGAGACCTGATTTGTTTATAACTCGTTCTCGCTCTGGTTCGTTAAACAGTGGTGGCGCCAACTGGTACACATTCACTGCGCCATTTGATGGCAGATTCTGGTTCCAATCATCTACCACGAACATGGACCCTATTGCCGAAATCTATTTGGGATTAGGGACAAACTATGGAACAGTTAGCCCTGATGGTGGAAATCGTGATGACATATCAGGTTCAGACCGCAACTTTAGGTTTGCTCTTGATATGGCATGTGGCCAGACACGTTATATTCGTGTAAGAGATTATTACAACCGTGCAGGCTCATACACGATAACTGCATCGCATAACCATGTGTACGACAATCGTACTGCATATTATAGCAGTACAAAGCACAGAGAATTTTGTAGCTGTGGGGAAAATCACCTTGTAGATTTAAATGTTGATGATGAATTATCTGGCCACGGCAGAGATATGGTTCACTGCTCCATTTGTGATAGATGGATTACTTTGACACCAAGTGGCCACACCCATTCATATTCATGGTGTTCATACAGAGATCAAAATACTCATAGACGTATTTGTGAATGCGGTTATAACTATTCCACTTCACATACATTTGACGCTGTCTACAGCGTTGGTGATTATCAAGTGAAGCACTGCTCTGGCTGTAATGCTTGGGTTGAAGTATATAGCCCACATGTTCACTCATATACAAGCTCATATGAAACATACAACAATGCTATGCACAGAGCTGTTTGTAGTTGTGGTAACTCTATCTTACAACAACATACCTTTAACGATTATATCGAAATCGGTCACGGCCATAACGGCATGATTCGCTGTAGTAAATGTGACGCTTATATCGAACCTGATATCTTAACACTCGATAATTCTTCTAGTGGCTCTATCGCGACTAATGATGCCAAATGGCATGTTTTCAAAGCTGAAAATACTGGCAGTTACACCTTTAGATTAACAGGTAGCACCTCATATACATATATGGAGTTCTATCTTGGTAATTATCCAACAAGTATGACAACTTCTTTCACCACAGAAAACATCGGTGTAGTTTCTCATACTAGAACTGTAAGCGATAATCAATGGGTTTTCATAAGAGTGAGAGGTAATAACTGGTCTGCGACAAACTATACACTTTCCGTTTCACCAGCCCATACCCATGCTTACAACCAAATAGTGGATTATGGAGATTCTCAAAACCATAAATTAGTTTGTTCATGTGGTGCATACATAACACAAGCACACGCATATAACTCACGTGTTTCAAATAACGATGCGTTCCATACAATGGCTTGCGCGTGTGGAAGATCATCTACAAACGAACATACATTCAACTCATTTGTTCCATATGGCCATGGACACAATGATATGATTCACTGTTCAACATGTGGTAGTAACGTTGAATGTTATCCTCTCAATACTAATACTTATACCCACTCAGTATCTGCTGGCGACGCTAAATGGTATTTCTTTGAAGCTCCATCTGCTGGAACATATACATTCCAAACAACTGGTGATTATGATACATACGGCGATTTATATGTTGGTGATTTCCCAGCCACGAGAACTGATGACAACGATGATGACGGAATTGGTTACAATTTCAAACTTTCTTGTTATTTAGAGGCTGGCGAAAGAGCTTTCGTAAGAGTGAGAGAATGTGACTGGGAATATGCAAGTTATACAATCAGTGTTGAGGAAGAAATTCCTCCAGTTCCTAGCTGGACAATTATGCTTTATATGTGTGGCTTAAACACAATGTCACAAATGGATGAAATTGAAAGCGTTTCTGTTCAACAACCAAACGATGTGGATATTATTGTCGAAACAAATATCAACCGTAATACTGGTAATGAAGACGATTATCTCCATCGTTATTATTTGAGAAACGGAACATTCCAACCATATGGTGGCGGTGAAGGAAGAGTCACAAAGGCAAATATGGGTCTACAAGCCACATTCCAAAATTTCTTAGCCTGGGGCGTTGAAGAATTTGCTGCTGACAAAATGGGTTTAATCCTTTATAACCATGGTGGTGGTGTTAAGGGTGTATGCTTTGATGATTATGGAATGCCTAGTGGACAAGATGACTCTTTAAGATCATCAGAAATAGCTGCGGCATGCGCAACTGTTTTCAACGCAAATAACATCGATAAATTTGAATTCATCGGTTACGATGCATGTGTCATGCAAGTTCAAGATGTGGCGGAATTCAATTCACCATACTTCAACTATCAAATTGCTTCAGAAGAAGAAGAATCTGCCGATATGGGTTGGGCCTATAATGCATGGGTTGATGATTTATTCAATCACGCAAGTACTGAAGATTTGATTATTGAAATTTGCGAAACAATGCCAGCAGCCGGATGCAATTGCTGCCCATCTTGGGGATTGAATCTCACTGCCCTTGATCTTAGAAAGATGAACACATATAAAAATAAATTCGAACAACTAGCTGGTGCTATGTACACCGCAGTTAATGCCAACAGAGAAGAATTTTATGGCATCGTTGAAGCAACTTATCAATTTGGCGTACATGCTTCTTTCACCCAACCAGAACATGGCAAAGGCTATGGAAATTGTGATTGCGGGATTTTTCTTGATCGCTTAGAGTATAGTGACGTTTTCTGTGTGTTTGGAAGCCTGATTAACGAAGTAAGAGCGGCGTATAGCGAACTAGTTTTCCATTGTGCTGGTTATGGTTATAATGGAGGCTCAAACCCTGCATCAGGTGTGTCTATTCAACATTTACTCTACCCTGAATATCATATCTATCCAGTAGAAGAAACACATTTCTATAATTGGAGAAGTTTGTTTAACGCGTAGTTAGATGTGAAATAAATAAGGCGGACTTGCTTGAGGGCTTGCCCGCTTTTTTCTATATTTACAAAAATGCATCCTTTGTAAATATATTGGAAAAGCAAATTTGTGTTGATTTATTCGAAAAATATTTGATTTTAGTGCCAAAAATGTGATTTTTATATATAAATTGAATAATTATTAGATATGTTCGTATTTTTTTTAGTTACAATGTAACGTTTTAATTTTTATTGATATTTCGGCTCTTTTTTGTAAACTTACATTAAGATTTTATAAACAAAAACAGCGGTGCATCCTGTTTTTTCTTAAAATCCCAAACACAGTAAGAAAGCTATGTGACTTCTGTGATTAGAAAGCACAGAAGAATAGTGGTTTGTTGTTCACTTCAAAAACCACTTGGGAAGAAAAATAAAGGTGCTCGCTTTTATTATATTTTTCATAAAGCCTCCTTATTGTGAAATTACTTTTTTATGCAAAGGAGGTATTAAAATGCATTCAAAAGTTGTTATTGCATCACTTGTTTGTATGCTAGCTGCTAGCTTTGGCGCTGGAAATAAAGCTGCAAGTGATTTCAAGAAAACGAATCGAGAGACCAAAGAAATGGTCTGTCGCGCTCCAAACGATAACGGCACAGAGTTTTTCATTATCAACGATATGATATCCAATGGTGATGAAGCTAGAGCCGTTTTTACTAGCGAAAAACGAATCTACAATGCTAGAGTAGTCAAAACTACTCCTGGTGTGAACGTTCGATTAGTAAAACAAACTTATAGCGCTAATGTTTTTATTATTGCTGACGCGACCAAAACAAAGCAAGCAGTTATGGTTGCCTTCGGAGTTGGCTCATCAAAAGCATCGCTCAAAACAATTACAAAAACCATTTACATTTACAATGATGGACAAACTAATTGTTATTCTGCCTTGTCTGAAGCAGATGTTTTAGCAAAATATTTTATGAATTATGTCGCAACGCCTGAGCAAAGAGCAGCTTTGGCAAACGGCAGTCCATCATTTGAGGGGACAAGCAGCGGAATTACCGGGCCTGAATTACCCGATATACCAGATCCTAATCCAGATCCTCATCCAGATCCATGGCCACCAATTCCAGATCCAGATCCATGGCCACCAGTTCCACCTAATCCACCAAGATTTCAAAGAGGCTTTGAACCAGGTGACTGGACCGGTGGACCATTAATTCCATTTGATCCATTCACTCCTGGTCCAGAAGAAAGCTATGTGAATTTTATCTTTGGCGATAAACAAGATATGGAGTTTACCGTCAGCACAGTTAGTAATTCAGGTATTAATCAACGTGTTGGAACGGGACTAAATGTACAAGTGAACTGGTATGACGAAAACAATGTCATGCACCCTGCAAAAGGCGTAAGTGTCCAATTCTACGGAAACGGAGAACTTTTAACTGATTTTGGCCACATCTTCTCACAAGAACCAATGTCATATGACTATCGCACAAATGCAAATGGTTATCGCAATGTTGATGTAAGAAGTGACTGCAGATTGAACTTAATAGAAGCGAGAGTGTGTGCTGATAGCTCTTCTACTCGTGTTGAAGACAACTTCATGATTGACTATCCATTCTTTGCAAGAGCATCAAGCGATCCGTTTACTTTTGCCCTTTCTGATTACGCTGAAGTCAATTTCACAATCAATATTTATTCAAAGAAGAGTGAAAGAGGCGAAGCTTTTGCAATTAGCCAAATGCAAAACGTTCCTTATGACTACGCAACCCAATTCTCTGATGATGTAGATGCCGTTAAAACTATCTATCCATCTGAACATACATACTATGACGGCGAAAATAATGTGATTATGGTTCAACCAGAAGATAAAAAATCTTGGGATGTCTTAAACCATGAATACGGTCATCATATCGCTGATGAATTAGAACTTTGCAGCATTTCTAATGACAGAGTAATGCACAATGTTTTTGAAGATTTAACTGTCGAAAATGGTGATGCTGAAGGTAAGCAACTAGCTTACAGCGAAGGCTTGGCTACTTACTTAGGCATTGCTTCTCAAATGTACTATTCCAATAGATACAATTTCGCTGGTTATGGTGATGAAGTTTATCAAGATTCATTCAGAGATGTCACTGTGGACTATAACCAATTCGGTCTTGGACAAAATAATTATGATAATGCTGATGGTGTTGAAGCACGCGTCACTAGTGTTTTATTAAAACTTATGGATGACAATGCGCGTCCTAATGACAATGTTGCTTTAGGTCACGAGAATATGTTTAACTGCATCGAAGCGGCCCATAGCTCTAGCGCTAATATCCACAACCTCATTGCTAAAATTGCTGAAACATACCCACAATTAGCTAATGATGTTTATGACATTACAGATGCTGAATCTATTCCAGATTTATCTGAAGATGAATGGACAATCATGATTTATGCTTCTGGTGGTGATTTCGGACAAGATGAATTAATGAATGAAATCTACGAAATGCTTTCTGCTACAGGCCAACCAGCCAATGTTAACGTTATTATTGAAGCCGGTGGCGCTAGATATTGGCCAGCACCAGGTCAACATATCGATTTGAACGATAGTCCAAATCCATTAGATATTCAATTATCCGCTACATGTTTAAATCGTCTTTATATTAAAAACGGACAATTACGTTTCGACGAACCAGCTCCTTTAGCAAATATGGGTGCCAGTTCAACATTTGAAGATTTCTTAAATTGGGGCTTAAATGAATATCCTGCTCAAAAGGTCGGCGTTATTCTTTGGGACGTTGATGGACGTGGTTTACAAGGCGTCTGCTATGACGAAGTTAATTATCGCCATGATCCACTCCTTGCTTCTGAAATGCATACTGCTCTTGAAAATGTTTTTGAAGACAACAACATCGAAGATAAATTAGAATTCGTTGGCTATGATGCAAGCAGAATGCAAGTTCTAGATATTGCAGAATTCAATTCTGATTTCTTCAATTATATGGTTGCTTCTCAAAGCATCAAATCACATGATGGATGGGAATACGATTTCTTACTCGAAGAAGTCTATGCTGGTTCAGACACTGAAACTATCTTAGAAACAATCGTTGATACTTATTTCTTTGGCGACGATATTGACAATCAAGCTAGCATGTCTGTCTTAGACTTGAACATGATGGAAGAGTATCTTGATTGTTTCGATTACCTTGTTGATATTATTAGTGAAGATAATAACCACCCTTATGGTGTTGAAGAAGAGTGCTTACAAAATCTTCCAGATTCACTTGTCAACATCTATGATTCTTATGGCGTCTTCCTGAACCTCGCATGTTCTGTGTTCTTCCAAATAAGATTGGCTGATGTTAGTAATTATATGGATGCTCTTGATGGCTTAGTAATTTACAACGAAGCCGAAACAAGTAGTTATCATGGCTTATCACTATTTGTGCCAATCAACGGAGATATTTATCCAGCATCTGAGACACGTCTCACTAACTGGTACAACCTTTTCTAAAAACAACAAAAAAGACGGATTTGCTTTGCGGCTTGTCCGTCTTTTTCTTTCTCTTAATTAGTTTATCCCAAGAATGATGGTGGAATGAATGTAGCGCCTAATGCACAAACGATATATGTAATACCAAATATAATGAGTAAACGACCAAAAACATAATGATCAATAGCGACTATTTCTTTTGTCTTCTTATCTTTTCCTGAGCGTATGAAGGATATGCCTATGGCTAAATAGAACGTAAGAACACCAGCATCTACGATTAATACAATTGGCCATATGAATAAACTACCTATTAGCATGGTACCATTGCCGATTACATCAGCACCTTCGCTTGCTTCTCTAACGAGGAAATAAATATCCAGTATGAGGAATAGTGGTGATAATATCGCCCCTAGTACAATAAGCCATACTCCATTACTTCTTTTTGGGTTACTTTTATCTTTATTTTTAGCAAAGATAATGCCAAACACTAATAAAAGAAGCGCAGTAAGAGTGACTGTAAGTATCATTAAGTTAAAGAATATCAATCCCATATTAATTAATTTCTATAAGGAAACGTATCCTGTTTCGTTAATGATTTCTTGGCCAAGAGACGAAAGAACAAAATCTAAAACCTTTTGGACGTTTGGATTTGTTTCACCTTTTCTTGTAACAGCATAGAAGTTAGAAACGATAGGGTATGATTCGTTTTGAACGTTTTCTCTACTTGGATAAACATCATTTAATTTAAGCATCTTAATATGTCCATGCTTTGTTAATTCTTCAACATAGAATCTAAATGAGAAACCTAATGATGCCCCTAAAGGACCAAAGAAGTTAGGCTTAATATCTTTACCAAATAACTTCTCTAATGTGGTTTGAGAACCACTGCCTTGATTTCTTTGTACGACATTGATAGGGCGGTTAGCGCCTCCAACATCTTTCCAGTTAGTAACTTTACCAGAATAGATTTGTTTTAATTGTTCCATTGTTAAACCATCAACAGGATTATTTTTATTTACAATAAAGACAAATGCTTCCCTACCAATTGGTGTTAATTCTAATTCCACACCTTTATCTAAACCATATTGCACTTGTTCATCACTTGGTTTAGCGCAGAAAGCGATATCACAGTCCCCATCCACAATACCTTTAAACGCACCACGGGTGTTGTGGTATTGCAAAGCGGAATCTTTTGTGAAATCACCGTTTTCATATTTAACTGATGATTCAGGATAGATGGAATACACGAGTGAATTAAAGACAGGTACTAATGCCGCAGCGCCATCGATAACAGGTAAGTCACCTTCTAATTTATCGCTATATTCTCTTTTGACAATTTTGGTTTCTTGAGCGAATGGTAAATATTGATCTACTTCTACACTCTTTGCCTGCATTTGTGAGGATGTATTGTTGATACATCTATTAGTGAATACAGAGAAAATAAAGACATTGGTGATAACCATAAAAGAGACAACACCGAATATCGCTAATATTTGCTTAACTAATTTCTTCTTATCCATTACCAAAGCTCCTTTTCAATGAAAGTAATCATTGATGTTTGTCGATAAAGGACAATAGTGACTATCAAAAGAGTGACAATACTAACCACTCCAACGATAGCGATGATAGATAAAATCCATTTAAATAATTTATCGCTCATATTACATAAACCTGATTTCGTTTGCGTCTCCGCTACTTTGTTGATCAAAGACAATTGTCAAAGGAATAACAATCGCTAGAACTAATACAATCGCCAAGATAAGTAGTGCCCAACCAGCAATGATTTTGTTGTTATTTAAGTTACCGTCTTGGTCCTTTTGATAACCTTTGACTAAATTACCAACACCTAAACCAATGGCCACAACAAAGCCAATAAACATTAATGCTGGGAAAGCATAGGTAATAAAAGCGGTAGCAAGGCTTTGCTCTCTAAGACCGGCAAAAAGAATAGTTCCCACAACGGTAACAACAATCGCGGTAATAGTGAGTACCCAACCACCAATAAGCATTGGTTTTTGTTGACGCTTGCCACCATTAATTACTAACATGACGCCTGCAGTAATAAGTGCAGCGCCGATTAATATACAAACAATAATTTCCATAGTTTTTAAATCCTCTATTAATTAGACGGTTTAAATTACATAAAACTGATAGGTAAACCAAAAATTGATATCAAAACAACTGGAGCGACAATAACTGTAAAAATAAATCCTATAAAGGAAAAACCTAGTGTTACTGTACCACTCTTGTGTTCTTTAAAACCGGCAATAATTAAACGAATTGAATGAACGAACCATACTATCGTGAGAGCGATAACTATAACCAAAACAATCGGATACGCTAAGATGTAGACAAATAAAAGTCCAGTAAAGAATCCTGCTACGAGAATTCCAATTATTGTGGTGCATATTAAAGCAACGCCCCACGCAAACATTATTCTATTTTTAAACTTATCACCAAGAGACATTAAAACAATCGCACCTGGTAAAAGAACGAAGAATAAGAGAAATAGGATTAAATAAATTTCAGAACTCATCACAAAATATTATAGATTGGTTCAAAAAATAAACAACTCTTTAAGGTGGTTTAGAAATGTAATCAAAATAATATTTGATTCCCATATACATACATATACTTGGAGTTTGTCACAAATTATTTTTACCGTTTTTGTTAATTATTTATAAATAATTGTGATACAATGATTTCGATTTGGGCGTTTTTGGGTTAAACGCTTAGAAAGAGGAGTAAACATATGCCAAATATTGATTTAGGTAAATATGGAATCAAAAATGTAAAAGAAGTGGTTTATAACCCTTCTTATGAACTTCTTTTCGAAGAAGAAACAAAAGCTAGCCTTGAAGGCTATGAAAAAGGTACAGTTACCGAACTTAACGCTGTTAACGTTATGACTGGTATCTACACAGGTAGATCCCCAAAGGACAAATACATTGTCGTCGATAAGAACAGCGAAAACACAGTTTGGTGGACTTCAGAAGGTTATAAGAACGATAACCATCCAATGAGTGAAGACGTTTGGGCTAAAGTCAAAGCTCTTGCTCAAAAGGAATTATCTGAAAAGAGATTGTTCGTTGTTGATGCCTATTGTGGTGCTAACAAGGATACAAGAATGGCCGTCCGCTTCATTATGGAAGTCGCATGGCAAGCACATTTCGTTAGAAATATGTTCATTAAGCCAACAGAAGAAGAATTAAAGAACTTTGAACCAGACTTCATCGTTTATACTGCTTCTAAAGCTAAAGTTGAAAACTACAAAGAATTAGGACTTAACTCTGAAACATGTGTTGCGTTCAACATCACAAGTAGAGAACAAGTCATTTTAAATACATGGTACGGTGGTGAAATGAAGAAAGGTATGTTCTCCATGATGAACTACTACTTACCACTTAAAGGCATTGCCTCAATGCACTGCTCCGCGAACACCGATATGAATGGTGAAAATACCGCCATCTTCTTCGGTTTATCCGGTACAGGTAAAACCACATTATCAACCGATCCAAAGAGATTACTTATCGGTGATGATGAACACGGTTGGGATGACAATGGTGTCTTCAACCTCGAAGGTGGTTGCTACGCTAAAGTCATTAATTTAGACAAAGAAAGTGAACCAGATATCTATAACGCTATCCGTAGAAACGCTTTATTAGAAAACGTTACTGTTGACGCTAACGGCAAAATTGATTTCGCTGATAAGAGCACAACAGAAAACACACGTGTTAGCTATCCAATCAATCACATTGAAAAGATTGTTAAACCAATTAGCCACGGTCCACATGCTAAGAATGTTATCTTCTTAAGTGCGGATGCCTTCGGTGTCTTACCACCAGTCAGCATCTTAACTCCAGAACAAACACAATATTACTTCTTAAGTGGTTTCACAGCGAAACTCGCTGGTACCGAAAGAGGTATTACTGAACCAACACCAACATTCTCCGCTTGCTTCGGTCAAGCTTTCTTGGAATTACATCCAACAAAATACGCTGAAGAATTAGTGAAGAAGATGAAAGTCAGTGGTGCTAAAGCTTACTTAGTTAACACTGGTTGGAATGGTACAGGCAAACGTATTTCCATCAAAGATACACGTGGTATCATCGATGCGATCTTAGATGGTTCTATCAACAAAGCTCCAACAAAGAAAATTCCTGTCTTTGATTTTGAAGTCCCAACTGAATTACCAGGTGTTGATCCAAAGATCTTAGACCCAAGAGATACATATACTAACCCAGCCGAATGGGATAAGAAAGCTGCTGACTTAGCTTCTAGATTCGTTAAGAACTTCGTCAAATACGAAAGTAACGAAGCTGGCAAAGCCTTAGTCAAAGCTGGTCCTAAAGCTGAATAAGGAAAAATTATGGGTGTTAAAATTGTCGAAACAGGCCTAAGAGACGGCCACCAATCATTATTCGCCACAAGAATGAACACCGAAGAAGTTCTTTGTGCGCTTAAAGAACTTGACCAAGTCGGTTACCACGCCATTGAAATTTGGGGTGGTGCCACCTTTGATGCTTGTTTAAGATTCTTAAACGAAGATCCATGGGAAAGACTTAGATTAGCGAAAAAAGTTTGTAAGAAAACCAAATTACAAATGTTATTCCGTGGTCAAAACATCCTCGGTTACAGACACTATGCTGACGATGTCGTTGAAAAGTTCGTCGAAAAATCCATCAAGAATGGTATCGATATTATCCGCATCTTCGATGCTTTAAACGATATTCGTAACTTAGAATGTGCTGTTAAAGCCACCAAGAAATATGGTGGTGAATGCCAAATCGCTTTAAGCTATACAACATCCCCAGTTCACACTGTTCAATACTATGTTGAATTAGCGAAAGAAATTGAAAAGATGGGTGCTGATAGCATCTGTATTAAAGATATGGCTGGTGTTATGATGCCAACCGCTGCTTATGAATTAATCAGTGCGTTAAAGAAAAACACCAAATTACCAATCGAATTACACAGTCACTGCACAGGTGGCTTATGTGAAATGACATATTTAAAAGCTATTGAAGCGGGCGTCGACATTGTTGACTGTGCTTTAAGCCCATTAAGTGGTGGTACATCTCAACCATGTACTGAATCTCTTAACTTCGCCCTTCAAGGCACTGAATATGATCCAAAACTTAACGTGGCAATGTTAAATGCTGCTGCCGCTAAAATGGCGCCAGTCAAAGCAAAATACCTTGCCAATGGTTTATTAAATCCAAAAGTTTTATCCGTTAATGCGAACATTATCAAATATCAAGTTCCAGGCGGTATGTTATCTAACTTAATCAATCAGCTTAAGCAACAAGATGCTTCTGATAGATTAGATGAAGTTTTAGCGGAAGTTCCAAATGTCCGTAAGGATATGGGCTATCCTCCACTTGTTACTCCATTATCACAAATGGTCGGTACACAAGCCGTCTTAAATGTTCTTTCTGGTGAAAGATACAAGATGGTGCCAAAAGAAATCAACGAATATCTACATGGTAGATATGGTAGATCTCCAGCGCCAGTTGATGAAGAAATCAGACGTAAGATTATTGGTGATGACAAAGTCATTACTTATCGTCCAGCCGATGATTTAAAACCAGAATTTGAAGAACTTAAGAAACAATACAAAGGCATCGCTAAGAGTGATGAAGATGTTTTATCCATCGCTTTATTCGGTGATGTTGCAATTAAATTTATCGAACAAAGAAACGAAGACGCGATTCCAACCGTCATCCACGTTGAGGCTTAATTATGGATAAAGGTGTTTGGCAGAATTGGGAATCCTTAAATGTTGGTGAAGCCTTCTTAGTAGCGCTTATCGCCATCTTTATCGTCTTCCTTGTTCTTGCAATCATTATTTTCATTACTTGGGCAATGCAAAAAGGCATGGAGAAAATCGATGCCTCTACAAACATCTTACCTAAGGAAGAAAATAAGATTCTTAGCGAAGATCCAAACGCTGTAGTGGCCGCTTTAGTGGCTTCTATGGAGTTCTATCGCGAAACAGGCAAAGAAGTACGTATTGTTTCTATTAAAAGAATTGAGGACTAATTTATGAAGATTTATAAAATCAAAGTTAACGGTAAAGCATACCGTGTTGAACTCGAAGCTATTGAACAAGTTGATACTGTTCCATTAGAAGAGAAGAAAAAACAAGAAACAAAGAAAATCGTTAACACCACTGGTGCCTTGGAAGTACCTTCTCCAATCCAAGGTCAAGTTGTTAACATTAAAGTTAAACCAGGCGATAAAGTGCAAAAAGGTGATGTTTTATTAATCATCGAAGCTATGAAGCTTGAAAACGAAGTCGTCTCTCCATTTGAAGGAAAGGTTGCACAAATTTTAGTAACTAAAGGCCAAAACGTTAAGGCGAAAGAAGTCATCGTTACTATTGAACAATAACGGATAAAAGATATGGAAAAATTTTGGAATACAATTGTAGCGTTTTTCCAACAATCCGGTATTGTGGGCTTTTTCCACGGTTATTGGCTCAATTTAATCATGATTGTCGTGGCGTGTGTACTCTTGTTCCTCGCCATCAAGAAAGACTTTGAACCATACCTCCTCTTACCAATTGCTTTTGGTATGTTACTTGTTAACTTACCACACGTTGGTGAAGAGATATTCAACAAAGGCGGAACGGAGTATAACTATATTTCGTTAGCCTCTAAAGTTGGATTATCCTTGGACCAGGCCAAATACTTAATTTCTGAAATAAGACATGTTCCTGTTTCAGAAATTGTTGATGAAGTCGGAATTGGACTAAAAGTTACAACACAAGAATTACACGATCTAGTGATGAACAAAGCATTCTTAGCTAATGCACCTGAAGCTTTAAAATTTAGCAAAGAAATAGTTGCTGATATTGATCACTTATTCAACTACGACTATAGTGGTATCTTCGGATTCCTCTACTATGGCGTTAAATGGGGTATTTACCCATGCTTAATCTTCTTATGTATTGGTGCGACCACAGACTTTGGTCCATTAATCGCTAATAAGAAAACTATGTTATTAGGTGCCGCTGCGCAAATCGGTATCTTCATTACCTTTATTGGTGCGATTGCCATTGGTAAAAACGGCTTGGGTTGGACACAATTTGATGCCCGTATCGCTTCTTCCATCGGTATTATTGGTGGTGCGGACGGCCCAACCGCTATCTTGGTTACTACTAAGTTAGCTCCTGAATACTTATCATCTATTGCCATTGTTGCTTACTCATACATGGCTTTAGTGCCAGTCATTCAACCTCCAATCATTAGACTTTTAACCACTAAGAAAGAAAGAGCTATCAGAATGGAAACTCCAAGAGAAGTTTCTAAGACTGAAAAGATTCTCTTCCCAATCGTGGTTACCGCTATTACATGTTTATTAGTGCCAAGTGCCGCTCCATTAATTGGTTGCTTAATGTTAGGTAACTTAATTAAGGAATGCGGTGTTGTACCAAAGATTAGAGATACATTGGCAAATAGCTTGATGTATATCGTTACCATCTTATTAGGCGTCTGTGTTGGTATGACCGCTGATGCAAAAACATTCTTAACCTTAGATACAATCCTCATCTTCGGCTTAGGTATTGTCGCCTTCGCTGTTGCGACTGCGGCGGGTGTTTTAGGCGGTAAGTTAATGTGCGTTTTAACCAAAGGCAAAGTCAACCCAATGATTGGTGCTGCTGGTGTCTCTGCTGTTCCTATGGCGGCACGTGTTGTCCACAAGGAAGGTCTTAGAGAAGATCCAACAAACTTCTTATTAATGCACGCAATGGGTCCTAACGTTGCTGGTGTTATTGGCTCCGCTGTTGCAGCGGGTGTCTTGCTCCTCTTATTCGCATAGTGACTTTTCCCACTTATAGAAGATGGGGGCTTCCCACTCAAGAGGTCTATTAATCTCAGTATCAATGGGCTATCCCCGAGAGTCCCTCGGTTAAGGATATTTTTAACAAGGTATCCAACTTGTTTAGATTAGAACTAATTAGAAGGATTAAGGATTATTCTTATTCCTTCTTTTTTGATGTTAATCGCAGCATTTAAGTCGCGGTTATGTTTTGTTCCACATTTAGGACAAACCCAACTCCTTTGATTAAGCACTAAGTTTGTTTTTTGATAGTTACAGCACGAACAAAGTTGACTACTAGGATAATATTTATCAACTTTGATTAATTTCTTATTTAGCCATTCTAATTTGTATTTTAGGTAAGAAAGAAAAGTCCAATAGCCTAAATCAAATATAGAAATACCTAGCTTAAGTTTATCTTTTCTCTCACTCATTTCTTGTAGGTCTAGATTCTCCACAAAGACATAATCGTAAGTGTTAGCAAGCTTTCTAGAAACCTTATGTAGAAAATCTTTTCTCTGGTTGGTGATATGCTCGTGAAGATTCCTGATTCTCAATAGTTGCTTTTGATAATGAGAGGAGTCTTTCTTCATGTGAGAAAGTTTTCTTTGTTCTTTAGCAAGTTTAGTTAGAGAGCCTTGATAATATGTTGGCATATCTAAATGATTACCATTACTATCAACAAAAAGATGCTTCAAAGAGAAGTCTAGGCCAATTGAATTATTTGGGTCTAGAGATTCTTTAATGTATTCCCCATAGTCAAAGTATTCTTCTTCACCCAGTAAAGAAACATAGTAATATTTACCTTTTCTAGAAACACTAACCATGGTGAATTTAAATGATTCTGGTAATTTACGATGAAGCTTGATTTTAACTCTACCCACTTTGGGGATTTGGATATCATCCGCGACGAAACGAATAAAGCTTTTTATATTCATGGTCGTATAACCATAATCATTCTTTTTCTTTTTAAATTTTGGAAATGCAGCATTATGTCTAAAGAAATTCATATAGGCATCAAATAAATGGGCAACAGTTTGTTGAAGCGCGATAGAATCTACTTCTTTCAAATATGGGAATGTCTCTTTATATTCTGGAAGGAGTTTCATTAATTCATATTTATTAATCGTTCTATTCTTATCGGCCTTATATGACTCAATGCACATAGAAAGGAAGTCATTATAAACTTGACGGCAACACCCTAAAGTTTTCTCAATTAATTCTTTTTGAGAAGGATTAGGATAGATTCTAAAACGATAAGATCTTTTAATTCTTTTAGTCATAATGCACCTTTCGAAATATAAGAAAAGGGAAATAAATGCTAAATGCATCATCTTCCCCTATATCCTATTTCCTACTATTATTATATCAATTTATTGATATAAAAACAAGACTCTATCAATACTTTTTAACCAGAAATTAATCAACGTGGCATATAACTACGCTCAAATTAACTCCCCAATTATAGAAGATGGCAATTGGTACATATGACCTTACAGCCATGCAAGATATGGCAGTCAATACTAAATCAAATATGTCGTTTGGTCAAAGTGATGAATGCCAATTCTTAATCTTTAAATCTTCTATGGAAGGCAACAAACTCAAATTACAGGCCTATAAGTTAGACGACGATTAAAAGCAACCAGTGACATCATTTAAGCAAACAAATCTAGTATATGGTAACTTGTTACAGTATGAACTAGTCACATGGGAAGAATACTCTTACTACGAAGAATAAAACAGTCTTCGCTTAAAGCGGAGGCTTTTTTGTTTTACAATATCCCTATGCAATATCATCAAATTCACTTTCAAGAGATAGATTCCACAAATACATATCTAAAGAATAGCTATAAACTCTTAGGTAACTTTACTTTTGTGTCCGCAGATTATCAAAGTCATGGTAAAGGTAGAAACGATAGAACTTGGAGTAGTGAGCCTGGTGAAAATCTGATGTTCTCATTTTTAGTTAAGGATGAGAACTTATTAAAACAGTCACCGATTATTTCACTTTTAAGCGCAGTAGAGGTCGCGAAAGTGTTAGAGACATATAAAATCAAGCACGTGAGCATAAAATGGCCTAATGACGTCTTAATTAATGATAAGAAGGTATGTGGTATTCTCGCGGAAGGTCAACTTCCTGATTATATGGTCGTGGGTATTGGTCTAAATGTTAATCAAAAGAAATTCCCAGAAGGATTAAGAAGACCAGCGACATCATTATGCTTAGAACATAAAAAAGATATTGATATCGAAGAACTTAAAGAGAAGCTATTTCCACAGCTAGTGGACTCCCTAACTAATTTAGATTTAGACAAATCACTAGATTATTTTAGAAAACATAACTATTTATTAAATAAAAGAGTAAAAGCTATCGTTAATAATCAAACTTTTATTGGCGAAGTAGTGGGAATTGATGATTCTTTCTGTCTTCAGGTTGTAACTCATGGTATGCTTTTACACATTGATAGTGGGGAAATTGAAATCTTATGAAATTTCTAGGCAAGGACATCAAAGCGGTCATCTTCGATATGGATGGAACAATGATTAATTCCACTGGCCTTTGGCATGAAATTGATAAGAAATTCTTCGCTAAAAGAGGCATGGAACTTCCTAAAGATTACGCGCAAAATATCGTCCATCTTGGTTTAAAAGAAGCCGCTAGATTCACTAAGAGAACATACGGTATCAAAGAAAGTGAACAAGAAATCATGGATGAATGGCATCAGATGTCCATTGATATGTATCAATATGATGTGGAATTAAAGCCAGGTGTTAGAGAAGTATTGGACTTAATTAAATCAAAAGGTGTGATTATGTCCATCGCTACAGCGAATGATGATTCTTTATATATGCCATGTATCAATAGACTTGATTTAGGTAAATATTTTGACTTTATCGCTGATGTTAACAACGTTAAAGAAGGCAAACACAGTGTTCGTATCTATTCATATCTATGTGAAAAGATGGGCTCTCTCCCAGAAAACACTTTAGTGTTAGAGGATATGCCAACGTGCATTAAGACATGCCATGATAATGGTTTTGTGACAGTCGCGGTATATGATAATGCCTCAAAAGATTTTGACAATCAAAAAAGGTCTAATTCAGACCTCTTTATCAATGATATGAATGAGCTACTTCCTTTACTAAAGTAGATCAACGTTATATTTCCTAAATTCTTTAATATCGTCTTCAGGCCAATAAGAGGATTGCACTTCTCCGATGTGGACCTTTTTTAATAAGTACATACATAAGCGAGATTGGCCAATACCACCGCCTATAGAAAGTGGTAGTTGTTCATTAATAACCATTTGATGGTACGCTAAAGCGAACTTACCCATTTCACCTTTGGCTTTAAGTTGTTTTACTAGTGAATCTTTGTTTACTCTGATACCCATACTACTTAATTCAAAAGCAATTTGAAGTGGTTCATACCAAAGTAAGATATCACCATTAAGTTTCCAATCATCATAGTCCGCGGCACGGCTGTCATGTGGCTTACCATCCTTTAAGTTAGTACCAATTTGCATTAAGAAAACCGCACCATATTGTTTACAGATAGCATTTTCTCTTTCTTTTCTATTAAGATTTGGATATCTAGCTTCTAAATCTTTAGTGGTAATAAATGTAATATCTTTTGGTAAATCGTTAGTGAGTTCTGGATATTGTTTCACTAAAACTTTATAAGTCTTATTAAAGGCTTTATA
>JAEEGK010007382.1_pt1 | contig 26215 bp, 18 predicted proteins | sample 8958771 | NCBI WGS metagenome assembly JAEEGK01 (sample SAMN16246547, study PRJNA631951) | gut metagenome | biome: gut microbiome; feature: rumen; material: SC-attached | host: Bos | place: Iran: Karaj | collected 2018-10 | reverse complement strand
ACTGCAGGAACGCATTGACAATGGCGAATTCACGGCAGAATATCTGCGCTCTATCGCCGACGACAAAGATAAGTTCGAGGAAGTGACGGGTTACGACCTGCGCTATCTGAATGCTCAGGGCGACAAGAGCAATGCCGGACTCATTATCATCAATCCCGTGCTGGAGGTCCATCTGGCGAAGCAATGGGGCATCATCGTGCAGGGTTCTTACTTCATTCGTAACACCCACTACAAATATCACGACAATGTACGTGCCAGCACGTTCGAGGCCAAGATTGGACTCACCTGCAGATTATGATGATTTTCATGCCGGGGCGCAGAAGGGTCAGGCACCTCTGCGCCACTATCACCTGCGCCGCTTGACTCTCTACGACTATCAGCGTCGCCAGACAGTTACAAGGTAACAGGTAACAGGTTGCAATAAGACAAAAAGAAAGCTTCCCGGTGGAGAAGCTTTCTTGGTTGGTGAGGGATGGAGTTATGCGAACTTCTTGGCCCATCCTCTCAGGTTATTGAGGTAATATTTCTTGAGGAGATCCAGATAATTGTAATCGAAATCATACTGGTCTACTTTGTTTGCATTGATGTGCAGAACCTTGCAGAATTCACTGCGAGACATTGAGATGCAGTATTCGTAGGTGCTCCAGAAAGAGTTGGGGTTGTTCTTACAATTCCTCAGGGCTTCTACGGCCTCCTTGACCTCTGGATCTTCGTTCAGCTTGGAGAAGGCACCGTTCCAAATAGCTGCCACTTTCTCTTTGGCTGCTTTGGCCTCAGCCTCAGACTCGTTCTTCAGGTCCTCAATCTGCTTGGCGAGCTCAGAGTTGCCGCCCTTGCTGCTGGAATCCTTACCATCGTACTTGTAAGACCAGATGTCCCACTCAGGGCCGAAGGTGAGTTCAGTCTCCCAATCGAAGAGCTCAAGCTTCCACAGCTTTACCTTTGCACCTGCACGGCCATAGATACCTGCCTTGACACCAATCTCGAAGGTGAACGGGTTCTTCTCGAATGGAGCTAACTGCTCTTTAAGACCTGCCTTGACCAGAGGGCCTACGCTGAGTGTAGGGCCTGCTACGAAGTCTACCAGTACGTCGGCTCCGAGGAGTACACCAGCCTCTGCTTCTACGGAGAAGCCGCCACGTGGAGTGATCAGACCGAAATCGTTCTTCTTCGTCTTGTAATCGGCGATGGGCTTCCAACCACCATGCTTCTTGTCGTACTTCACACCTGCTGAGAACTCGTTGGCATATTCGTACTTGATGCCTGTGTAGACCTGACCCTTAACGCCGAGATTCATGTGGAGATAGATAGCGGGCTGGATCGTGATGGCTACGGGTACATAGCCTGCCATGAAGGTGAAGGTGATCTCGGTGAGTTCGCCAATCTTCTTGTTCTGATACTCTTTGGGGAGTTCTGCCTTACCGGAGATACCAAACGTCATCTGGGGAGCTACTGACAGTGAGCCATCGAGACGGCCCTCGAAATAGTCGCATGAGAACTTGATGGGGCAGAGGTCATCCCAGGAATACTCACTCAGGCTCTTCAATTCTGCCTTTGAATCGAGCTTCAGGGTGTAGTCGAGCTGAACCTTGTAAGGGATCTTGCTGTTGATGGTGACGGTATCGCCCTTGTTGTTACCAGTCTTGATGTTGATCTTCGGAGGTGTGAGCGTGCCTTCCATCTCGAGCATAGTACCGGAACCCTCGCCTTTGATAGTAGCACCATTCTTCTCGATGTATTCAACGAACTTTACGAATTCATCAACGGCATCTGAAAGACCACGTGTACGGGGGAGGTTGAAGTTCTCACCATTGAGGATCTGCTCGGCCGTGAGTACACCATATTGATTGAATGAACCACGGGTGGTTGCTCCTGCACGACGGGTAACAGCGACTGTCACGGGGTGGATCCGGTTGCTGCCGTCGGTGTACTTATTAGCTATGCCAGCTGCACCACGGGTATTGGCGCCGGCATTGGGATTCATATAGATTCCGGTGTTGAGTACTACATCCTGACCTGCGAGCACTTCACCAAGACCTGAGCGAACCACGTTGAGGATGTACTTGCCATTCTCAAGGCGCTGGGCTGTGGCGCGGCGCAAGTAAGCGCGTTCTTCCAGACTCTGCCAGATACCCATGGGGTGATTCACGAAGTCCGTGATACCCATCTTATCGGCGTAGGCCTTGCTGACGCTGATCATGGTGGTGTCGGCATTGAGGATCTGCACGTCGTTGCTGTTGATAAAGTCGGTGTAGACCAGACCGTAAGGCTTCCTGATGCCATCCTCGTTAGAGGCAACTTGAGCGTTGTCAGCTACGTTGTTGTTTACTGGGCTCTCAAAGTCGTCGTCTGCACAAGATGAGAAACCGAATGCGAAAATACCTGCGGTAAGGATGTTCATGAACATCGACTTTACCAAATTCTTTTTTGTTGTCATAACTTTTTTATTTTTTATTTGTTTATACTTATTTTTTTTATTCTCTTTATATTTATTATTAATAATGTATGTCCTTTTATTGTTCAGTCAGGACTCGACTGATATAGTAAGCACCTAATGTGCTGATTATCATATCCTTATTTCTTTTGTTTCAGTAAGTCAAAGAACGTTGTTTTGTCTGATTGACATTGCAAAGTTACGACGGATTTTACCTCATTCCAACAAATTTTGTGTATTTTGCTTGAAGTCTATACGACAACTGCCGCTTTTCTACGACTGTCGTTTTTTACCCCCAAAAATCTGTCGCACTAAGGGCAGCGCACCCTTCATCAGATGCGCTGCTTTTCGATCAAGGGGACAGGTCATTGATCTTTCGATCAAGGGGACAGGTCATTTTGGTTTTGAGAATATTGTAAGGGAGAATTGAGAATTTTGTGAGCAACTTTTGAGATTTTTGTTTGGTAGTTTTGAGAATTTTGTATATCTTTGCACCCAGTATTACTAATTCAATTATTAATCTTTTAAACTACAAAAGTATGAGAAAGTCAATGAAATTCTATCTGGGGGGGGGCAATTTTGCTTGCACTACCTCTGTTCCTAACCTCATGTGAAGGAACTCTCGATGACATTTTTGGTGAATGGAGCAAACCTGTAGCCAAACCCAATGAAACTCCGTCTGATCCATCATCAGACAAAACCGTTACTAAAATAACGGTCGACTTGTCAGGAATTGATGCAAAGTATAAGAATGATGCAGGTGACCAACTTAAACTGGCTTTGGGTGATCAAGTTACTTTAAGCTTTGAGATCCTGCCGGCTGAGGCTGCGGGTACTGAGGTAACCCTGACATCAGGCGATCCCAACATCGTGAGCATAGAAGGACTGAAAGTAACTGCCGCTGGTTTAGGTACGACTACAGTTACTGCAAAAGCTGGCGATCAGACAGCTACCCTTACTGTGGCTATTGTAGCTATCAATCTTGCAGCCATTACTCCCAATGTCGGCACAACAGAATATAATGTTTCAAGTGATGCTATACTTACAGGTACGCTCGCAGAAAACTATAAGATCTCGATTGCTGATGGTGTGAGTGTAACTTTGAAAGATGTGAACATCAATGGTACACACAACTCTTCTTACAAGTGGGCTGGTATCACGTGTGCCGGAAATGCAACAATCATTCTGGAAGGCGAGAACACTGTAAAGGGATTCCATTCCGATTATCCAGGCATCTTCATCGCAGAAGGCAAGACACTTGTTATCAAGGGCGCCGGCAAGCTTGAAGCTAGTAGCAATGGCGATGCGGCAGGTATCGGTGGTGGCTGGGCTATAAACTGTGGTAACATAGAAATTCAGGGCGGTATCATCACGGCCAATGGCGGCCGTAGTTCTGCAGGTATTGGTACTGGTTATAATGCTACTTGTGGTACTATCACCATCAGTAACGGTTCTGTTACAGCTAAAGGCGGCGAAAGTGCTGCAGGAATTGGTAGCGGATCAGCAGATTATGAAGGTACTGCAACCTGTGGCAATATCACTATCAGCGGTGGTACAGTAGATGCAACAGGCGATGATGATAGTGGTGGTGCAGGTATCGGCTGTGGACATACTGGTTATGCTGGTACAGCTATCTGTGGCGATATCCTCATCAGCGGTGGTACAGTAGAAGCAAAAGGCGGTGGTGCCGGTGCCGGTATTGGCAGTGGAATTACAAGCAGAGGAAAGAGCCAATGTGGCAATATCACCATCAGTGGTGGTACAGTAACAGCTACGGGTTATTTTGGTTCAGCAGGTATTGGTAGTAGCCTGGATAACTCAGCATCGAGTGAATCCAAGGGAGGTAGCATCTGTGGCGATATCCTCATCAGCGGTGGTACGGTAACAGCTACAGGTAGTTCTTATGACTACAAAGGTGCTGCAGCTATTGGTAGTGGCGTATTGAAAACTTCTGCTAATGGAAATTCTAAATGTGGTACCATTAACATTACTGCAGATGTAACCTTGGTGACAGCCACCAGAACTCATGACTCAGCTGATATTATAGGCGCAGGTTATCAATCAGACACAAGTTATCCACCAACATGCGGAACAGTGACTATTGGAACAGGCTTAACTGATGTTACATCAGGCAATACACGCACGATTCAACATCCTTAATAGCATTTGTCCCCTATTCGATAGCTGACATTTGTAATTAAAACAAGTCCCCATAGAAAAAATGACGTGCACCCCGGAAGTTTGACAACAAAACTTTCGGGGTGTATTCCTGACAGGGGACAGGTACCTGTCAGGAATAATAATGATCAGAGTTTTCTTATTCCACACTTACTTACCGACCCACTATTTAATTTACATTCTTGAGCGTGAGAAATTTATCTAAATCGAATAAAATACCAAATTAATTTGGATATTTTTGAACCGATGGAGCAGCGAGAGCCATTAAGCTTGCTTAAATGGCCATGTAATATTCTTTTTTAAGGTGGTTGTAAATGGCTGATAGTAAGAAGATAGGCACAAAAAAGACCTCGCTAATATCACCCATTAGCGAGGCCTTTCGTTTTATCTTTGTCAATCCTTAATCACTCAGGGCGACGGAACGTTACAGTGACTCCCCTCCCCGCTGGGGTCTAAATCAATCAGTCCAGTCATCTTGAGCAGTCCACGTTGTCCAACCTTCATTGGTAATTGCTGTTGTCCAGCTGGTTTTATTTGCAGATGTAGTGTGTATAACAGCACCAGGTGCTGTGCAGCCATAGAACATGTGATCACATTCATAATAAGGAGAACCTGTTTTAAAGGCAGCCTTCACATAAGCATTGGTCAAATTAGTGCAGCCGTAGAACATGGCCTGGTAGCATTGTTGGGCAAGCGTTTCGGCAGGCAGTTTAGGCGTAGTGGTCAATTGGCTGCAGCCCTCGAACATACCGCTGTAGCAGCACATGGCTAGCGTCTCGGCAGGCAGTTCCTTTGGCGCTTTGGTCAGGTTGGTGCAGTGTTTAAACATTTCGGAGTAGCAGTTATAGACTGTGACAGGTAGAATCAGACCACTTGCGTCTATCACTTGTGTACTACCCTCAAAGAACTGGTAAAAAGTAGAGGTCGCCGCTAGCGTGGTGGCTGTGGCAAAGCCTGTCTCGTCTACCAGGCTCATGATATTGCCATACACCTTAAAATTAGCCGTACCACCCTTAATCTGGGTGGTTATCACGGTGTTGGAATAAGCGGTGATGTTAGTGCCGTCGCCGTAGAACTCCACCTTGTCGCCTACATTGAAGTCGTTGCCGTCGTTAATAGTGACAGAAGCGCCAGAAGCTACAGCATTCTTAGTAACACCACCGTCCGTCGAATACTGCATGCCAGCCTTTGGATTCTGAATGACAATCGTTCCTGCCGTGAGAACCTCAAGTGTCAGCGGGGTAGACAAGCCTGGGGCGACTGTTACCTCACAAGTGGCTGACTTATCGCCAGCCTTGGCTGTGATGATGGCAGTACCTACAGCTACGGCATGAACAACGCCATCAGCTACAGTAGCAGCATCCTCATTGTCGCTACTCCAGGTAACGGTCTTGTCAGTAGCATCGTCAGGTTTAACGGTAGCCGTCAGCGTCACGTCAGCATCGCCAACTGCCAGTTCCAGCGTTTCCTTGTCGAGCTCAATACTTGTTACAGAGATTTTTGTATTGTCATTGTTATTACCAGTGGGTCGGCTCCACTCTCCGAACACATCGTCGAGGGTTCCTTCACAAGAGGTTAAACACATAGCGAGGCCAAACAAAATCGCCCCCCACATCAAAGTAGATTTTAAGAAATTCTTCATATTTAAACGTTTTAGAGTTTTTGTATTCTGTTATTTCTGAGGGCAAATATAAGAATATTTTTCGAAACAGCCAAACTTTCAGCCATAAAATCATCATAGCGGCAGGACTGACAGGTACCTGTCCCCTGTCAGGTTGAACTAGATCAGAGGACCGTCCCGTGATCCGATGATATTCTGCTAGGGGAAGGAAAAAACAAGGGCGCAGCGAGGCTGCGTCCTTGAATGAAGGGATTGTCCAGAGAGATAACTATTCTTCGCTTTCAGTCTTCACAGTCCAGTCAGCAGGAATACCACTTCCGCCTCGACTTAAATCAGTACCGCCAATGGTTGCTGTAGTTTGCGTGCGATCGGCAAGGGCAAATGTCGTGGCATCATTGAATATCAATGTTCCAGTCGTTGAAACACTCAATAACCATTGAGTTAAACAATTAGTTGCAGTGATATCTGTAGCCAGGAGCTTAACATAATTCAACTCAGAGCAATAAGCGAAAATCTGACGATAACATCTATTTTTTAATGTTGTAGCAGGAAGAGTAGGAACTGAAGTCAAACTCGCACAATTAAAGAACATAGTTTCGTAGCAACTTACTGCAAGCGTAGTGGCTGGGAGCTCTGGAGCTTCTTTTAAAGATGTGCAGTTATAAAACATTTGCATATAACAACCCTCTGTCAGTGTTGTGGCAGGAAGCAGGAGCTTCTTCTCCGGGTGATTATAAAGTTCTGTATTACTTTTAAACAAAGCGCCGAACGCATACTCTCCACTAATCGTTTTATCCTTGGAAAAGTCACCTTCATCATTAATCAGACTCATCACGTTGCCATATACATATATCTTATGATCTGCCAAAATATTGAGATAACCAGTTGCATCATCACTCAGCGTGGAGTTCTCACTACTAAAGCTAATGACGTCGCCTGCAGCAACAGTGATATCCGTACTGGCTGTGATACTTGTAGACACTCCATTCTTTGTATAGGTGATGGACTTGGGGAGAGTCAGGCTATTCTTATAAAGAACCTGAATTGTTCCTGCTTCGACGGCCTCGATAGTGAGGGGCGTTTCTTCAATACTAAGAGTGGGTTCCGTCTTTGTGTGTCGGCTCCACTCGCCGAAGATGTCGTCGAGAGTGCCTTCGCATGATGTGAGTGTGGCTGTGGCCATGAGGGCACACAATGCCATTGAAAAGATGTTTTGTTTCTTCATTTTGATTTTAAATGTACATTAATAATGAGGTTGATTGAATAAATCGGCTGCAAAGATACGATTAAATGAGCACAATACAAAACAAAAATCCTTTTTTTTGTTTTTATTGTCGAATGTGAGTATCTTTCCGAGGCTCTTCATAAGAGCGCATCGCAAGTCTATAGTGCCTTGCGCTCTTCGGGCGTACTGAACGAATATATCATACCATGCTACGATGTCCTACATACATTCAGCAAGGAGTATATCGTTGAAGATCTTACAGAAGTATTAAAGGAGAAAGGAGCCCTGTAAGAAGAAAGGGTGTCGCCGATATGCATTGCCGCAGCGACGAATACCTGGTAGATGAATTAAGAATGGAATACGAAGAATCCAAAAACAAAGATTCCTGACAGGGGACAGGTACCTGTCAGGAATAATAATGATCAGAGTTTTCTTATTCCACACTTACTTACCGACCCACTATTCCCAGGCGATACATTGGTAAGTGTATATGTACCATCCCACGATGTTCCATCCGAACTGGTTTCAAAATCAACTGGAGCAGAGCACTCATTCGTTAGCGTACCAGAAATACCACTCCAGTATTGATCAATTGGATAACTTGACTTTCCACCAATAGCCGTAAACTTGGCTTCTCCGCTAATCGTCAGATTTCCATCAATACCATGACCACCGACTAATCCACTATCACCGCCTGTAGCAGTTAAACTGGCCAGGCCGCTTATCGTCACATTTCCAGAAATACCATTACCGCCAGGAATAGAGCTACTACTAGTACCTCCTGTAGCTTCTACTATAGCCTTACCAGTAATTAATAAATTACCAAGAAAGGCACAAATGCCATAACCAGCACTCAAAGAACTATAGTTATCACTCCCTGTAGCTGACACATGGCCACCATAGATTTTCATGTCATTACTTACAAAAAAGCCATGACAATCTAATCCCCCCGTCGTCTCAGCAGTTATCTTACTTCCATGGATATTCATACCCTTATAGCACGTAATAGCATTGTAAGTATCAGTCGTCACGGTTAACTGACCCTTATCGTCACCTTCGCTCTGCGCATAAATAGAAAGAGCTGCTGTTGCTGGCGCTGACGAAGGAACATTAATATATCCATTAATCTGCAACTTCGAGCCATCTAAGAGGATCAAGTTTACGGCATCGGTTGGCTCTACATTGCCTGAGATGGTGGCATTGCCATAGATGATATAGGTGCCGGCGGTGATGGTGGCAGGGTCGATAGTTCCCGTTAAGGTGACGCCTGTTGTGACATCCTCGGCTTTCAGGGCTTTTTGGGTTTCATCCCATTTCAGGATGCTCACTCCTACCCCCAGCTCATACTGGGCCGTCTTTTTCTCGTAGGTATATTCTCCGCTTTCGGTAACAGTGGCTGTGATGGTAGCCGTACCCACATCAATAGGAGTCACTTCGCCTGTCGTGGGGTTGACGGTTGCCACAGCGGTGTTTGATGAGGTGTAGGTCACTGTGCCATCGCCCGTATTTGTCAGGTCGTTGATGAAGTTGCCATCGCCAAAGTGCTTTAATTCGGTGGATTTAGCGAAACTGATGCTGGCAGTCTTCTCTGTTGATGTGGACGTTCCACCTGTTGGTCGGCTCCACTCACCGAAAATGTCGTCGAGCGTTCCTTCACAGGAGGTAAACATCAGGGGCATTGCCAGCATGAGCATGCCTCCCATAATAAGTTTGAATAGTTGTTTCATTTTGTTTGTTTGGTTTATATTTATTTATTCGGTCATTCGAAAGAGACGGTCCATCCTGAGGGGATGTCGTTGGTGTTTGGCACAGCCCATGTAGTTCCAGAGGCTACGACCAGAGTTCCTGTGGCAGGGGTACTAAAGAGCCATCCCTTCAGGCAATTAGTAGCACTAACGTCCGTGGCCAGGCATTTCACATAGTTCAGGCTGGAGCAAGTAGCGAATATATCATAGTAACAATTATCGACCAATGTTGGTGCTAACAGATCGGGCGCTTTTTCCAAACTTGTGCAACCATAAAACATAGTATAGCAGCAAGCAAATGCCAACGTGGTAGCAGACATGACTGGAGCCTCCGTCAAGGCTTTGCAACTTGAAAACATCTGGTCATAACATCTTTCTTTCAACTCGGTGGCGGGCAGGTCGGGTGCTTTAGTCAAAGCTTCGCATAAATAGAAAAGGAAGGAATAACAATATTTATCCAGAGTGGTGGCAGGCAAGAATATTTTTTTGTCAGGGTGATTCTCCAGCTTTTTAGCTGCCCAAAACAGTCCATAGAGTGCATAATTACCCGTAATAACCTTGTCGGTAGCAAAGTTGCCTGCGTCGTCAATCAGACTCATGATGTTTCCATAGATGTAACACCTGTTAGTGGGCTTGATGGTCGGATGTCTATAACTACTTTCAACTAATTTTCCTAATGCAGCATTCGTGCTATGGAAGGTTACGATATCACCGGCAGCCACAGTAATGGAGAAATTGGTGGTTCCGCCTGGATACTCCACACCATTCTTGGTGTAGGTAATCGGGTTGGTAAGATCCAAACCATCGCCAAAGGTCACATTGATGGTTCCATCCTCGATAGCCTCGAGCGTGAGGGGCGTTTCGAGCGTTACTTCATCCTTTTTGGGGTCGTCAGATTGCTTTTGTGAATCATTGTTTTGCTGGCCTGTGGGCTTACTCCACTCGCCGAAGAGGTCATCGAGCGTTCCCTCGCATGAGGTAAACATCAGAGGCATTGCCATTATGAGCATGCCTCCCATGAGGTGTTTGAATAGTTGTTTCATCATATATCTGGTTGGTTTATTAAATTATTCGGGGGCGAAATTATAAATAATTTCTGATACAACCAAATGTTTTTTAATAATTCTTCAGATAGTGCGGGTCCTGACAGCGTTGGGAACCACTAGTTGCGTCCTGACAGGGGACAGGTACCTGTCAGCCATTTGCGCTTAATTGTTTCTGACAGGTACCTGTCCCTTGTCAGAATGACGAGATTGTTAAACGTTCGACAATAAAAGAAAAAAAGTCATTTTTCTTTGTATTTTGCTCACTTATTTGTACCTTTGCAGCGTGATTCAGATGAGCCAATGAAGAGGGCGCTCTGTTGAGAAATTGACGAAGTGCATAAAATTAGTAAATTAACATCCATAAGTTATGAAAAAAATCTTGTTGTTATTCCTGTGTACACTGGGCAGCCAGCTGCTCATGGCACAGACTGTCGGTCCGCTGATTAAGACACAATGGGACCAAGGTGAACCTTACAACTTATTAATTCCAGAAAAAGACGGGAAGCACTGTCTTACCAGTTGTGGTGCCACGGCCGAGGCACAGATCTTGTATTACTACCGATGGCCGGAGCACGGAATGGGAGAAGGCTACTATCATCTTAGAGATGAAGACTTTGTATTCGTTGACCTGACAAAAGACTACTACGAATACGACAAAATGCTGCTGACCTATGATGCCAACAGCAGCGAAGAGTCGAAACAGGCCGTGGCCCTACTGATGCGCGACGTTGCATTTACAGGTGCTGTATTGGGGTTGGATGAATCAGCGAGTCCCAGCCCTGAGTACCTCGCACGTGTGATGGGATACGACCAAGGAATGATGCACCTGGATGTTGGCTACTGTACGATGGAGGATATCAAGACCATCATTCGCGCCGAGCTGGATGCTGGACGTCCGGTAATCATTGGAGGTAGCAACGGCTCTGTGGGACACTCGTTCATATGCGACGGCTACAGGGACAAGGACGAATTCCACTTCAACTACGGCTGGAGCGGCAAGAGCGACGGCTGGAGCAAGCTGGAGAAATGCCTATTTCCCCTCAGCATGGATATCACATATAACATCAAGAAGGACGAGGGCGGCGAACCTGGATTCACGCTGTGCTCCAATAGGGACTTCAAATGGATGGGAGGCAACAAGCTCTATGGCAACTATAAGTTCGACTCCTATTTCAAGCATGAACTGAAACCACAGATTGCTCTGGCCGTGGAGAATACGGAAACCCATGAGGTAAAATATTTATATGAATTTGACAAGGAACCTGGCGACCCTAAAGACGAAGAGTTGATATGGGAACTGGATGAAGCCCTGCCCGATGGCAACTATATCCTCTATCCCGTGGGCCGTGGCAAGAAAAAGAATACCACATGGCAGAAGGCTTACTTCCGCGACCAGTGTCAGAAAGAGGTAGTACTGAAAGTGAAGGACGGCGTGAAAACCTTCGACAATGCCACGCTGATTGATCCTGTGAGGGACGGCGCTGTAGAGGTGGACGGCCTATGCTATGAGCTCGACAAGTCTGCTGGCACAGCTACCCTCACCTATCGCAACGACAAGTATGCCTGCTACTTCGGCGACATTAAGATACCAGAGACAATCTCCGTCAAAGGCAAAACCTACAAAGTGGATGCCATTGGCCGCTCAGCCTTCAAGGAATGCAAGATGCTGGGTAATGTCACCATCGGTAAGAACGTTGCCACCATCGGTTGGGGTGCATTCGACCAGGCAGCCACAGGCAATATAACCTTTGCCGAGGGCTCGAAACTGACTGAGATCGACGAATATGCCTTCTACAACGCATCTTTCAAGGACATCGTGCTGCCTGAAGGGCTCAAGAAGATTGGCGCTGCTGCTTTTGCCAACTCCGACATCAACAGCATCACGATCCCCACGACAGTCACTACATTCAATACTCACTGTTTCGAAACGACAAGTCTCATTAGCGTCCATGTAAACAGCACTACGCCGCAGGCCATTCCCGACATATTCCGTCATAATACGAACGATGCAGATTTTGCAGATTTTCTGGATTGGATGGCATACGGTACGCAGGCCACGGTACTCTATGTGCCAGCAGGAACCAAGGAGGCCTATGCCAAGGCTGACAACTGGAAGGACTTCGGATTCATACTCGAACCCACCGACGATGACAGTTTCGTAGCCTCGATGAAACGTGATGCAGTAGAGATAGATGGAGTTTCTTATCAGGTCAATGGTGTGAAGGGTATCGCCCGCGCTGCTCAAGCCGAGGTAGATTCTAAGGAAGCACACATTAGAGATATTGTAGTGCTGGGCGGTAAGACGCTCAATGTGACAAATGTCCACCACCGCTTCTTCTACTATACCCCGACAATGAGCAATTGCTACGTCTCAGCTATGACACCCCCTGTAGTATCAGAAGAGTTCACTTATCCTACTATGACCTTCTTCAAAAAATGCACGCTCCACGTGCCCAAGGGCACCAAGAACCAATATGCAGCAGCTGAGGGATGGAAGCTGTTCGAAAAGATTGTGGATGACGCTAGCACGACTGCCATACAGGAAGTGACAGATGTCAATGACCAACCGTCAACAGACGCCTGGTATACTCTCGACGGCCGTCGCCTCAATGCCCAGCCCTCGAAGCCTGGACTCTACATCCACAACGGCAAGAAACTCGTGATCAAGTGATCCTGTCAGAAAAATAAAGAGGGAAGATCGTTCTTCCCTCTTTTTGCGTCCCGTCAGGACTATTGATTATTCTCGTTCTATTTCGCCGGTGTTGCGGATGAAGCGGCCGGTGAGCGAGTAGATGCGTTTATATGAGTAGCGACCAGAGTCGTCATAGCCGTAGAAGCCGAGGACGATTTCCTTCTTATCCCAGTGGGCCTTGATGAAGCCTTCGGTAGAGGGGAATTGCTTGGCAGTATGATTCTCCGTATCAATGATATAGGTGTAGATGTTGCGACCATCGGGGCAACCTTCTACAATCACCTTAGTCATATCCGTAATTACCACCCAAGCCTTGTCAGCGGCAGCAATATTTGTTATCGGCACGTCCACGGCGTTAGCCTCGGGGGTGTTCATCTGCTGCCACACGGCGGGGGCTTGCGGATTAGTGACGCACACCTTCTCGACGGTGCCCATGCGCTCGTTGGCCAACCAAACGGACTTCACGGCGTCCATAGCGCCCTCATCGCTCTCGGGCTTGTCCTCGTTGATATAAACGGCATACTGGAAGAATGAGCCCTGTTGGCGCACAGCTGTGGCGGGCAACTGTTTGATATCCATGGTTTGCGCCTTGCTAGTACCAGTGCTCATGCAGAAGACCAGCATGAGTATACCTCCTAAGAAATGTCTGATTGATAGTTTCATATTTATATCATTTATGTTTATTCTTCTTTGGCTTGGAAGTAATGTTTGGTAGTGGTGTTGACATCTGACGCGAGCGGATCGCCAAAATTAACATCATCACTTGCATAGAAACTAACGGAAGTACCTTCGCCCTTAGCGAAGTAACCCTTGATGGCTTGGCCATCAGAAGCATAGGCCGTTAGCATACCGCCATAAACATTTAGGGTGCCAGGATTAGTCTCATCGCCGATTACAAGAGCATCTTTCATTCCACTTATAACCTCAAGTTCACCACCATAAATAGTCATATTTTTATCTTTTTCCGTCTTAATAACTGGATCATTTTCTGATTCATTCGAAGCAATGAACTTGCCGCCATACATTTTGAAATTAAAATCCTTATTTGAATTCTTAGTTATAACCTCAATGTTGCCACCATGGATCACGAGATTGGAAAATCTTCTAAACCCAAAATTTTCAGATGACAAACTCAGGGTGCCTGTACAATTATCTGTTTTGCCATAAATGGTAAGCGCAACATTTTTAGTACCATCTCCACGAATGCAATTATTAACCTCCAAGGTACAGTCATCATACAAAATCAAATTAACATCGCCTTTACAATAGATTTTGCCTTCAATAATTATATCTTCATTAACCACATACGTACCTGCATTCCATATTACATCCTTGTTTGATGGAATAACCATATTATAGTGGTCAAAGGTCTTAGAGTTCGTTACCACCTCATGATTAGTTGCATCCCATGACAGTTCTTTGCAAGAGATAGGATCAAACTCCTTCAGATAATAATCTGTAATGTTTTTCTTTTTTTTAAAATAGCCAACTTGATCTGATGGATTTACTTCTCTTCCATTTTTGCCATCTAACAAGTATCCAGAATAGCCATTCGCAGCAAAAACGACACGCTGATTGTTTTTATCTATTTGCAAATATCTACTCCCGTTTTTTTGTGCAGATTTAACTGTTGTATTCCAGTTTAGTTTATCCGTATACGAAAGAACAGCCAATAATTTATCTGCTCCTCCCGTGTTTGCCCCCCAAATTTTAACGGATCCCGTTTTTTTATCTTTCTTATTCGCTTTTATGCCATTGATTTTTACCGATTTTAGCTTCGATCCTTCACTAGATGCATAGTTCGTGGTCTCTTCGCAAGTCGACACATCTAATGTAACATCCAGTTTTACCAAATTGGCTTGTTCAATTTCAACACGCATTTGACTCGGAGTAGTGGTTTCATTCGTCTCAACCCAACAATGAGAAGAGGTGGGATATTTTTCTGGACCTCTCGTCATAGCGCGAGCGGAGGCAGGCGTGGTGCTCTGCTCGATGTATTCATCGCCAACCTTCTTGAAGGTGGAGGTGTATTCCACATCGTCGATGGTGTAAGTGATAGTGAAGATGGCGCCTTCTTCGAGGGCAGAATTGAGGTTTTCGAGGAGTTGCTCCTTGGATCCAGGGCGGCTCCACTCACCGAAAATGTCGTCGAGAGTTCCTTCACAAGATGTTAGTGTAATAGCTGCCATCAGCATCATGACGGGCAGCATCGAGGCCATAAACAGGGTTTTCAGTGACTTCTTCATACTTTCGCAGTTTTTAGTTGATTACGATATCCGGCTGCGAAATTATAAATTATTTCTGATACAACCAAATGTTTTACAATAAAAATACCAAAACAAAAAAGAGCGGCAGCGCTGCCGCTCTTCATTTTCTGTCAAGATGGATTATTATTCTTTCTCCCACCAGAAGTCATCCTGGAACGTGCCCTGGACGTAGTTGGTGAACTTCTTGTTCTCATCGGCGATGTTTCTACGCTCAACAACTGGTTTGAACGTATCGTCGACTAGGATCTTACATGCTGCCTCGCCAGTAGTGGCTTTGAGCTCCATCCACACGTTGTCCTTATAGACCTCGATTTTGATATTCTTGATTTCTGCGGGAGTGACGTATTTACCCTTAACGGTAAATTCTGTGGCTGGTACATTAGGTCCTTTACCGGTGTTATACATCGGGTGCTTCTCGAGTATAGGAGTTTCATCTCCGAACACTGCGTGAACCTCCCTACCCTCGGTTTCTCCATAACCTCTCACTCTCAGCGGAAGTGTACCACCGGCGCAGATCAGTCTCAGGATGGTATTTTCACCTTCAACTTTCACTACATCGAAGACAACATCGTTGAAGTCGAAGTCGCCAGCATCTGAGGCCGACAGGTCCTCGGCAATCACGCGATAAAGCGGGTTCGCGCCCTTGAAACCTGGGCTACATGTGGTCTTATCAATAGTGATATTGGGTTTGCCTTTGCTGAATTCTGTACCAGAATATTCTCCAGATACATAAATATTCTTTAAGTCGAAATTGTCTTTTGTATAAATAAACTTTTTTCCACCACCATCATCGCCTTGTGCAAAATGAGTCTCTGCAGAAACGTATAGGTTTCCGCCATAAGTCACTGCACCGTGACTATTTATACTTGCAAGATATGGGTCTCTGACAATATTCTTAGCCTGGAATACGGCATATCCACCTGTAGTAGGGCCAAAAATTCCAAATCCATCATCATCCTTGCGTCCAGACTCTAACTGAGCCGTTCCAGTAACCTTAAATACGGCATTCTGACCCATCACGATTTTAAACGGACCAGAAACGGCATCTGTGCTAGAATCTCTACCACCATAGAAATTAGCGGTCTCCACACCGCCGCCTGTGTCGATCTTAAAGGCACCGGTATTGGATGAAATATTCATTTCGAAGTCATGAGTCACCGTAAGCAGGCAATTATTGATCACGTTCACGCTACCACCGATATAAGCATAATCATAAGTAGTCCAATGGCCATTGTTTACCCAACCTGAGTTGTTGGAATTAACCTTAGTAGTGCCCGTAACGGTCCAAATATCATTGTTCTGCACGGCACCGGCATTCACTACAACAGTGGCACAATTGATGGTGGCATCGTTAACTATTCGGCTAGCATTGCTTTCAGCATTTACACTGCTTGCCTCAAGTGTTCCTACATTATAGAGGAAGCTTGATGTATTAACTTCAAAAGTACCAACTTTGATAGTTCCATGATTATACACCTTCGTGCTATTGTTAGCCTTGAGGAGACCTGCCGTCTGAAGTGTTGCACCATTTGCAATATAAATAGCAGCAACATTGAAATTGATGGCACTAACTTCACCTAAGATTAACTTTGAATCTTTAAGCAGATATATCTCCGAAGTAATAGTTGGAGCAAATTTAGGTGTGGCATCAGTGTCTCCATCGGATAAATCAACGGTACCCGTAACATAGATCTTACTAGCACCAGCCCACGTAGAAACGGATTGGGTTGCTGCATCAATATAATAAGAACCTGCTCCACCGCCCGATGTTGGCAGTTTGTTAACACCTTCCGGTACAGCATCCAGGAAATTGCTGGCAGCACAATCTGATGGGAAAGGAGGATCAAGAGTAGGCTGCATTGTACCTTTCGTAGGATAATCAGTCAGAGCTCGAGTAACGCCACGTGAATAGGCATGCTGGCGGCCGAAACCCCAGTCTACATTCGGGCCAACCTTACCAAACGCTTTCTCGAAAGCAGCAGCATAAGTGTCGTTGACATTCGTTTCAACTTTCTCCTCGCTGTACATATATTCATCATGACTACATGAAGAAAGGGCCATCGCACCCAACATGGTGGATGCAATCAGCATCATTGGGAAAAATTTAGTTGTTCTCATAACAGTTAGTAATTTAAATAGGTTGATAATCAATTATTGGCATATATTTGGCGCAAATATACGAAAAATAGCGATAGGATGCAAGAAAAGTCTAGTTAAGAAAGATTAATTTGCTAGCGATTTACCAGCCGAGGGGGAGGACGATGTTGTCGACATCGTGGGCGGCAGCGAAGAGCGGGGAGATTTCTTCGTTGGTGAAGCCGGCGATGCCACAGCCGATACGGGTAACGAGGAAGGTGTACTCGGGATGTTGGCGGGCAAACTCGATGAATTCATCGACATAGGGCTTAATGGTTTCTACGCCGCCCTGCATGGTGGGAATGCCATAACTCTGGCCCTGCAGACCAACACCCTGGCCCCAGATGGCGCCAAACTTCTTATAAGCAATATAAGCTGCGCCGCCACCATGGGCACCGGCTAAGTTGCTACCAAACACGAAAATCTCGTTTTTCTCTAAGTGCGTAATACGCTCGGGGGTTACTCTCTGCTGTGACATTGTTAGGAATTATGGGTTAAAGTAATACTTAAGACATGACGGGTGCTGGCGGTGATACGATAACGATGATCAGTACGCTGGCCAACGAGCCAAATAATATCGCCATTGGCGGCCGTAATCACCAGTTGACGGCGCTTTTCGAGGAGCGAAATCTTACGATCGGTGAGGAAATCGCTCACCAGCTTGCGTCCTTCCATGCCAAAAGGGCAAAAAGCATCGCCAGAGACCACTTGACGCACGGTTAACGGGAACTGAATGTTTGCTGCATCGAGCGTAGCACACTCTGCTGATTTTGAAATAGATATATCATCAGTAAGTTTTACGGAAAACAGGATTTCAGGTGAAAAACGGTAGTTACCAGCCTCAGGGATGCGCAGGGGCTTGATTTCGGCCTGTTTTGGCTCTAAAACGAGCTGAGAACGGTCGATGAGGAGGGTGTGTGTAGCCGACAAAAACAACCTACCCGACTCTCCCGTCAATGCATCGAGAATTTGGGCGATTTGGGAGGGGTTAAAGCCGTATGGCGCGAGCCATTCGTGGAGGAAACATTCGGGTGAAGGTTGTTTAGTAATTTCATCGAGGGGGATCCTGACAGGGGACAGGTACCTGTCAGCCATTTGCGCTTGATTGTTTCTGACAGGTACCTGTCCCCTGTCAGGATCTGCCGCGAAATAGGCATTGTATACTTTCTCCGCTTCGCGGAGGTAATTGGCGGTTTTATCGATATTTTCTACCGCTTTGGGGTTAAGTTGCTTCAAAAGCGGCAAAACCTGCAAGCGAAGCTTGTTGCGGAGTACGATGGATTCGAGATTCGTAGAATCTGTGACGTAATCCTGACCGATGGAATGGAGATAATCCAGGATGTCCTGACGGCCCACGCACAGCAATGGACGGACAATTGGGCCGTTTTTGGGGCGAATACCCGTCAAACCATGGATGCCAGAGCCTCGAAGGAGGTTCATGAGGAAGGTTTCGACGGCATCGTCGCGATGATGAGCCACGCACACCGTTTCTGCTCCTATATCCTTACAAAGTGAGCGAAAATAGCCATAACGGAGCTCTCGAGCCGCCATCTCAATACTTACTTGATGGACTGAGGCATAAGTTTCTGTATCAAAATGAATTAAGTGAAGCTTGATACCGAGAGAATCGCATAATTGACGCACAAAAGCCTCGTCGCGGTCGCTTTCAGCGCCTCGTAAATGAAAATTACAGTGTGCAGCCTCAATTTGGTAGTCTAAATCGCGAAGAATCCGTAGTAAAGCCACGCTATCGGCCCCACCGCTCAGTGCCACGAGGTGGAGAGCGTCGCGGGAAAGAAGCGAGTGCTTCGAAATATAGTCCGAAATCTTCTGTTTCATTCTACATACAAGACCAATCCTTTTAAGTATTCCCCTTCGGGGTGATAGATATTGATGGGATGATCGGCGGGCTGATGCAACTGGTGGAGGATGCGCACCTTACGACCTGCCTGGGCAGCAGCCGTGAAGACAGCATTGCGGAAATGATCCTTGGTAACCACCTGCGAACAGCTGAATGTGAAGAGGATACCACCCTTCTGAATCTTCTGGAAAGCCTTGTTATTCAGGCGGGTATAACCTTTAAGGGCATTATGGAGTGCCCCACGGTGCTTGGCAAAGGCAGGCGGATCGAGAATGATGAGATCGTACTGATCGCCAGCCTGCTCGAGATACTTGAAGGCATCCTCGCAGAAAGCCTGATGGCGCGCATCGCCGGGGAAATTGAGCTCTACATTGCGGTTGGTGAGTTCGATGGCCTTGGCACTGCTATCGACGGAATGGACTAACTTAGCCCCACCGCGCATGGCATAAAACGAGAATCCACCGGTGTAGCAGAACATATTGAGTACGCTCTTACCCTTAGCAAAGCGCTCAAGGAGCGCACGGTTCTCGCGCTGATCGACGAAGAAACCAGTCTTCTGACCGCGCAACCAATCGACATAGAACTTCAGGCCGTTCTCGAGGGCCACATTATCGGTGGAACCGCCGTAAAGGAAGCCGTTTTGCATCTCTTCCATAAACGGCAGCGTAGTCTCGCTCTTGTAATACACATGCTCGAGGCGCGAATCCATCACCTTGACCAACTGCTCTGCAATCTCCTTACGACAGAGGTGCATGCCGATGCTATGGGCCTGCATGACGGCCGTCTTGCCGTAGACATCGATAATGAGTCCAGGCAGATTGTCGCCCTCGCCATGAACCAGACGATAGGTGTTATTATCGGGATTATCGGCAATGCCGATGGCCTGGCGCATCTTCAAGGCCGAAGCCAGGCGTAAAGCCCAAAACTCGGCATCGATCTCGACATCGCTGAACGTGAGCACACGCACGGCGATGGAGCCCTGCTGGTAATGACCGATGGCGATAAAATCGCCGTTATTGGTGACTACACGCACAATGTCGCCTTCGGCGATATCCTTGTCGGCATGCTGGATGGCCCCTGAGAACACCCAGGGATGAAAACGGAGCAAAGACTCCTCCTTACCTTTCTTGAGTACTATCTGTTTCATCATTATTCTTAGTTTGCTGAATGGGTTCGGGTTCTGGTACAATCACCAGTTCATAATCGCCAGTCTCCTTGAGGCGCTGCAGCTCATGATACATGCGGACACAAGCCCAGGCATCGATGGCGGCATATTGTTTCTGCGAGTCGGTCAGGATGTCGCGCTCCCAATTGGACAGACGCTCTTTCTTACTGATGCGCTCGTGGAAGAGATTGGCATAGAGCTTCATCAGACTCTGATCCTCGATGCCTACCTCATGACACATGTCCTGAAGATCGATAAAATCGCCGGGACGGAACGGACCGAGTTCGTGGAGCGAGAGCAGATCGTTGTTCCAAGCCAAGCCAACCTTCGTCACCTCACGATCGGTGAGCAGACGGATGATGGCGGGACAAAGGCCCATATGATTAAGACGGAACAGGAAACAGCAGTCGTCGGTAGCCACCTGCAACAGCGAGCACTTGAAACGGGAACCTTTTTTAAAAGCAGGGCGCGTCTCGGTATCGAGGCCGAGAACGGGTTGCGAAAGCAGGTAATCCACACTGCGTTCAGCTTCCTCAGGGCTCAGCACAACGATGATCTTGCCAGGGAAAATAACCCGCTGCATGTCGGGAATCAGGCTCTTATCAAGCTTGTTATATATTAACTTTTTCATTTCTGTGTGCAAAATTACTAAAAAAATCGCGATTTATGATGAAATCTGAGTTTTTTAAACTACTTTTGCAACAAATTATCGAAATGAACGGAAAAATGGCAAAGAAAAAGAAAGCTAAAAGCGAAAAAAGCAGTTCCAGCAACCTCTCGGGTGTGTTGGGCTTTAAGGATATATTATTGAACGAGCGACTGAAGTTCTTCCTGGGCTTCGTGCTCTTTGTGCTGGCCATCTACATGACCTTCGCATTCATATCGTACTTCTCGACGGGTGCGGCCGACCAGAGTCTGATAGAGGATCCGCGCGATGGCGAGGTGCTGAATGAGCATCATGAGTTTGCCAACACCTGCGGCAGCTTCGGTGCATACCTTTCATGGTACTTCATCAAGCGCTGTTTCGGACTATCGGCCTTCCTGATCCCATTGTTCATCTTCCTGCTGGGCATTCACCTTATTAAAGCATATAGGGTGAACCTGCTGAAGTGGTTCTTCTCGCTGATGATCCTGATGATATGGGCATCGGTGACATTTGCCAAGTTCCTGACGCCATTCTTCGAGGATGCATGCTACAGCCCTGGCGGCGATCACGGCATGTACATCAGCCAGTATATCGAGAACCTGATAGGACTGCCCGGACTCACGGCTCTGCTGGGACTGGTGGCCATCGCATTCCTGACCTACCTGAGCGCCGAGACCATCTTCGTGATTCGCAAGATACTGAATCCATCAAGGTTTATCGACAAGGTGAAGTTCAAGGTAACTACGGGTAAATCGAGCGACGACGAGAGTTACGAGAACCAGATAGAGAGCGGCGAGGACGACAACCTGGTGTTCGACGATCCCTCGAAGCAGGAAGTGATCTTCGGCAAGGACGGCAAGGCTGACCTGGTGATTGACGAGGGTTATCAGAACGAGGACAACACCAACGACGTGAAGCATATTAAGCCCGTGAAGCCACAGACTATCAAGTCTGCTGAAACAGACAATGTAAGCATGGAAGTGGAAGTGGCCGAAGGCGACGTGGAGACAGCTGATGCCAAGACACTCGTGGACGTGGAGAGTATGGAGCCCTACGATCCGAAGCGCGACTTGGTGAACTACAAATATCCGACACTCGACCTGCTGAAGAAATACGACAACGACGGTAAGCCGTATATCGACATGGCCGAGCAGACAGCCAATAAGAACAGGATCGTGGAGGTACTGCGTAACTTCGGCGTAGAGATAGCCAGCATCAAGGCTACCGTTGGTCCTACCATCACACTTTACGAGATTACGCTGGCACCGGGTGTGCGTATCGCACGTGTGCGATCGCTGGAGGATGATATCGCCCTGAGTCTCTCGGCCCTCGGCATTCGTATCATCGCCCCGATTCCCGGTAAGGGAACGGTAGGTATCGAGGTTCCAAACGCCAAACCATCGATTGTGTCGATGGAGTCGATACTGAACTCGAAGAAATTCCAGGAGAGTCAGATGGAACTTCCTTGTGCGCTGGGTAAGACGATTACCAACGAGGTATTCATGTTCGACCTGGCAAAGGCGCCCCACTTGCTGGTGGCTGGTGCTACCGGTCAGGGTAAGTCAGTAGGATTGAACGCCATCGTCACCTCTTTATTATATAAGAAGCATCCGGCAGAGTTGAAGATTGTGCTGGTTGACCCGAAGAAGGTGGAGTTCTCGATCTATAATCCGCTGATTAACCACTTCCTGGCAAAGGTGCCCGATGAGGATGCCGATCCGATTATCACCGACGTGACGAAGGTGGTACGCACGCTGAACTCACTGTGTAAGCTGATGGATACGCGTTACGATCTGCTGAAAGAGGTGGGCGCACGTAACATCAAGGAATACAACAAGAAGTTCATCGACCGCAAGATTCCACCACGTGGCGGACACGGATTCATGCCTTACATCGTGGTGATTATCGATGAGTTTGGTGATCTGATCATGACGGCTGGTAAGGAGATTGAGTTGCCTATCGCCCGTATCGCCCAGTTGGCACGTGCCGTGGGTATCCACATGGTGATTGCCACTCAGCGCCCGACGACCACGATCATCACTGGTAACATCAAGGCTAACTTCCCCGCCCGTATCGCCTTCAAGGTAAGTGCCGGTATCGACTCGAAGACCATTCTGGACCGCACCGGTGCCCAGCAGCTGATAGGCCGAGGCGACATGCTGTTCCTGAATGGTTCGGAACCCGTGCGTGTACAGTGTGCTTTCGTAGATACCCCAGAGGTGGAGCGCATCAACGAGTTTATTGCTGATCAGCAGAGCTATGGCGCACCATTCGAACTGCCTGAGCCAGATCAGCCTGAGGCCGACTTCGGCGACGGTGGTGAGAAGGATGTGGATATGCAGCATCTGGATCCACTGTTTGAGGATGCTGCCCGACTCATCGTCATCAATCAGAGCGGAAGTACATCGCTGATACAGCGTAAGTTCGCCATCGGTTACAACCGCGCCGGGCGACTGATGGATCAGTTGGAGAAGGCTGGTGTGGTGGGTGCCGCCATGGGTTCGAAACCTCGCGAGGTGATGATTCAGGACGAAATGAGTTTGAATAATCTGCTCAGCGGACTGAGGTGAGGAATTGAGAATTGAACATTGAGAATTGAACATTAAGGTTGTAATTAAAAGGATAATGAAAAAGATTTGTTTTCTGATAACAGCGATGCTGCTGAGCGTCGCTACTTACGGGCAGACCGCTAAGAGTGTGCTCGACAAGGCGGCCGCCAATGTTTCGGCCAAGGAAGGTATTAGGGCTAACTTCAAGATGACTGGTAGTCATGGCAACACCAGCGGACAGATAGCCGTAAAGGGTCGTAAGTTCTATGCCACCACGCCGATGGCTACCGTATGGTTCGACGGCAAGACACAGTGGACCTATATGAAAAACAACGACGAGGTGAACATCAGCAACCCCACAGAGGCTCAGTTGCAGGCCATTAATCCCTACAATTTCATTAACCTCTATAAGAAGGGTTACAACTACACGCTGAACAAGAGCGGCAATGACTATGTGGTTCATCTGACGGCAACAAACGCCAACGCCAAGATCAAGGAGATGTTTATCAGCATCAACAAGAACAACTATAATCCCACCCAGGTGAAGCTGTTGCAGGGAAAGAAGTGGACCATTTTCGACATCACAGACCTGAAGAAGCAAGCCGTGGCCGACAGCCAGTTCCGCTTTAACTCAAAGGATTTCCCCTCGGCCGAAGTGATAGACCTGAGATGAGGATACATTAAAGATTAAACATTAAAATTGAATTGATCGACTATGAACAGACTTGAACTATACAAACTGCTGCGCAAGAACACGAACCTGAGTTATAAGCGCAGCCCTGCTTTTGAGCAGAACAAATGGGCCAAGGCATTGATATACTTCGGCGGTGTGATGTTCGGCATATACCTGATTATGTATGGTGCTATCATTGGTGCTAGTGCCGATGGTGAGGCTGGCATGATGCTGGCCTTTGCACCCATCTGGTTGGCGATAGATTTCCTGCTGCGCTTCATTGTGCAGACCACACCAGGCATGATGGTGAAGCCCTATATTCTGCAGCCCATCTCGCGCTATACGGCCATTGAGTGTTTCCTGATTTCATCGCAGGTAAGCGGTTATAATTTTCTATGGCTGGCGATGTTTATTCCCTACTCCATCATCATCCTCATAGCCGGTGCCGGATTCTGGGCAGTATTGCTGGAGCTCATCGCCTGTGAGTTGCTGATTGTGCTGAATAGTCAGGTGTATCTATTCTGGCGCACGCTGGTGAATCGCTCGGTGCTCTGGATCATCCCAGCAATGGTGATGTATGCCCTGCCCTTCACCCCACTCTTTTTCAAAATGAGCGAGAAAACCTTCTCGTGGATGATGGACACCTATAAGATGGTGGGTACGGGCTGGTACTTCGTGCCAATCGTCATATTGCTGCTGGTAGCGATGTTCTTCATCAATCGCTGGTTCCAGTTCAAGTATGTGTACGAGGAGATCTCGAAGAAGAAAGAGCGTGAGTTGAAGCACGTATCAGAGTTCTCGTTCCTGAACCGATTCGGACTCGTGGGCGAGTATATGAAGATTGAGGCGAAATCGAACATGAGAAACAAGACCATGCGTACACGTTGTATCATGAGTCTGGCACTGATCGTGGTGTTCTCGGCCCTGATAGCCTATACCAACATCTACGACAACGAACTGGCACTGAACTTCTGGTGCCTGTACTGCTTCGCCATCTACGGCATGACGGCGCTCATCAAGATTATGGGACAGGAAGGCAACTACATCGACCTGCTGATGATGCATCGTGAAAACATTGTGGCCCTGCTGACGGCTAAGTTCTGGTTCTACAGTGCCGTGTTGGTGATTCCCTTTATCATCATGCTGCCAGCCGTGTTTACAGGCAAGTTCTCGCTGCTGATGCTCTTTGCCTATATGCTGCTGATGGCCGGATTCCTGCACTTCGTCATTTTCCAATTGGCCGTATACAACAAGCAAACATTACCTCTGCAGCAGAAAGTAACAGCCAAGGGTAACTTTGAGAACGGCATGCAGATCGTCATTGAACTGACGGCACTGATTGGTCCGATCATGTTGACGGGAATCGGCTATCTGATAATAGGTCTGACCTATACATATATAATAATGTGTATCATCGGACTGGCGTTTATAGCCACCAATCAACTATGGATAAAAAACATCTATAAACGCATGATGATACGCCGATATGAGAACATTGAGGGCTTCCATAGCACCAGAGAATAACTTTTTCTAAAGAAAATCGCGAAAAAGTTTGGTGGAATCAAAAAAAGTGTGTACCTTTGCACCCGCTAAACAAAAGGATGCACCCGTAGCTCAGTTGGTAGAGCACCTGACTCTTAATCAGGGTGTCCAGGGTTCGAGCCCCTGCGGGTGTACAAAGAGGAGGCAAGAGAACCTCCTTTCTTTTTGAAAAAACATTTTGGTCTGCACCCGTAGCTCAGTTGGTAGAGCACCTGACTCTTAATCAGGGTGTCCAGGGTTCGAGCCCCTGCGGGTGTACTTTTTTTCTTCAGAGTTTTTATATGAAGGTTGCCGATATGGCTCAGTTGGTAGAGCAACGCATTCGTAATGCGTAGGTCCCCGGTTCGAGTCCGGGTATCGGCTCACACGAATCACAGAAATTTACTTAAGCGGAATTAGCACATCGGTAGTGCACGGGCTTCCCAAGCCTGGGAG
>JAEEGK010007381.1_pt1 | contig 26216 bp, 18 predicted proteins | sample 8958771 | NCBI WGS metagenome assembly JAEEGK01 (sample SAMN16246547, study PRJNA631951) | gut metagenome | biome: gut microbiome; feature: rumen; material: SC-attached | host: Bos | place: Iran: Karaj | collected 2018-10 | reverse complement strand
GCACCCTGAAGGTCGCCGCCGTCAAGGCCCCGGGCTTCGGTGACCGTCGCAAGGCCATGCTCGAAGACATCGCTATCCTCACTGGCGGTATGCTGGTTTCCGAAGACACGGGCGCCAAGCTCGAAGATGCTCCGGTCACCGTCCTTGGCCAGGCCAAGTCCATCACCATCACGAAGGACAACACCACGATTGTGGAAGGTGCCGGTGATGCTGCCTCCATCAAGGGCCGTATCGGTCAGATCAAGAAGCAGATCGAAACCACCACGAGCGACTACGACCGCGAAAAGCTCCAGGAACGCCTGGCCAAGCTTGCTGGCGGCGTTGCTGTCATCAAGGTCGGTGCCGCTACCGAAGTCGAAATGAAGGAAAAGAAGGACCGCGTCGACGACGCCATGCACGCAACCCGCGCTGCCGTCGAAGAAGGTATCGTTCCGGGTGGTGGCGTCGCCCTCATCCGTGCCGAAAAGGCCATCGACTCCCTCAAGTTCGATAACGACGACCAGAAGACCGGTGCTGCCATCATCCGCCGTGCCATCGAAGAACCGCTCCGCCAGATTGTGCAGAACGCTGGCCTCGAAGGCTCTGTGGTGGTGAACAAGGTCAAGGAAGGCAAGGACGCCTTCGGTTACAACGCGAAGACCGACACCTACGAAGACCTCATCAAGGCTGGCGTCATCGACCCGGCCAAGGTGACCCGCACGGCCCTCAAGAATGCCTCCTCCATCGCCTCGATGATTCTCACGACTGACTGCGTGATCACCGAGAAGAAGGAACCCAAGCCGGCTGCTCCGGCCATGGACCCGGGCATGGGTGGCATGGGCGGCATGATGTAATCGCCTTTTTCATTCTACTCCATGAAAATCCAGCTCGACTGCGGGCTGGATTTTTTTGTACGGATTTTATTTTGCTAGATTGTATTCCATGAATATCCGGATTCCTGCTTTATTTATAGCTTGTTTGGTTTCCCTGCCCTTTGCCGCCGACCCCCGTATGGAACAGGGCGCACGTTTCGAGGCCAAGGGTGAATATGACATGGCTCTCGGCGAATACCGCGCGATTCTGGCCGAAGACCCGAAGAATGCCGCCGCCTACTTTGCTGCTGCGGAAGTCCGCATGAAGAAGAAAGATTATAGCGGTGCGCTTGCCAACTACAGGCTTGCATACAAGTTTGAACCGACGATGAGCGCCGCGTACGAAGGCGCCGCCAAGGTTTATGAAGCCTTGAACCAGAAATCCAAGGCCGATGCCGAACGCGCGAAAGACCCGAAGAACAGGCCCGCCGAAGAAGTGGCCGCCCCTGTTGAAGAGGCCGCACCCGCACCGGAACCGGTCAAGGTGGCAGAGCCTGCTCCGGAACCCGCCAAGCCTGAACCTGTAAAGGCCGCAGAGCCCGTGAAGGCCGCCGAACCTGCTCCGGAACCGAAGCCGGTCGAGACCGCCAAGGCTGCGGAAGCTCCTACCGATCCGTTCGAAAGGGGCAAGGCGCTTTTGGCCGAAGGCAAGTACAAGGAAGCCGCTCCGCTGTGGCGCGAAGTCCTCGCCAAAAAGCCCGGTGATGCGGGTGCGTATTTCTATGCGGGCGTGACCCGTTACGAGATGGGCGAGTTCGACAAGGCCGAATTCAACTTGAAGAAGGGCGTTGGCTACAAGGAACGCGGTAACGACGCCAACTACTACCTCGCACAGATCTATCGCAAGACGGGCAAGGCCGATCTCGAGAAGAAGTACCTTGCCGTATACTTGAAGAAGTCCGCTCCCGATGCGCAGTTCCGCAAGGAAGTCGAGGACCGCATCGCTGAAATCAAGGCGGATGCCGAATTGCTGAAGGCTGCCGCGGCTCCTGCCGAAGAAGCCCCTGCCGCTGAAACTCCTGCTGCACCGGCTGAACAGGCGCCTGCCGCCGAGTCTCCGAAGTCGGCGCCTGCTGCCGCTCCTGCCGAGAGTCCGGTTGACGTGGCGGGTGTCGGGGCGACCACTCCTATCGCCAAGGCGAACATCTATTTCAAGGCGGGCAGTCTTGAACAGGCTCTCCAGATGTACAGGACCGTCGTGGATTCCGAAGGGAATCCGGAAGAACGCTATTTCGCGATGCTGCAGATGGGCAACATCTACCGCGAACTCCGCGATTTCCACAGCGCCGTTTCCCGTTACCGCGAAGTGGTGCAGCAGTATCCCGATTCCGACTGGGCCGCCGAGGCCGAACGCGCTCTCGAAGATGCCGTGTGGCTCGAGAAGCATGCGTCGGAACTCCCGCGCCGTACGCGATAGCAGTTGCGCTTGATTTATGACGAGTCCCGGCTTTTGCGCCGGGATTCTTTGCTTTTGGGGCGTATTTGGCGCCGTGGCCGTTTTTGCCCTATTGATTTTTTATATGTAAAAACATAGATTAAGGTTGGGATGTTGATTCAGGAGGTTCTCATGAATATGAAGAGAGGGTGTCTAGTCGCGTTGTCGGCACTGTTTGCCGCGGCTTTTTTTGCCTGTAGCGACAGCAGCAATCCAGGTCTTCCGGAAAACGATGTGAGTGCCGTAGGCAATGCGGACGACGGTTCGCCTGTGTCCAAGACGGTGCTTCCCGAAGAGGAAAATGCGGCTCCTGAACCGGTGGTGCAGGACGATAGTGCAGATGAATCTAGTGCAGATGAATCCCCGGCCGTGGGCGAGGAACCGTCATCTTCTTCGAGCGAAGAATCCGTGCCGAACGAGCCGGAATCTTCGTCCAGCATTGACTCTACAGCCTTTTTGGATTCCATTCTAACTATCATTTTCCCCGACGGCGTTGACGGCGTCGATACGGCCCGTCACGATCCGGACAGCGTTGGCGTGTGGCATTTCTACGATCCCAGGGGAACGCACGACAATCCTGACTTTGCTTATGGCGAGATGACGGACGCGCGCGACGGGAATGTCTACAAGACTACGACAATCGGTGGACAGGTATGGATGGCCGAGAACCTGAACTACTTCGATATTGAAGGCGCTGCGAGTTCTATCAAGAACGACTGGTGTTACTGGGATAAGCCCGAGAACTGCGAATCGGCGGGGCGCCTGTACACGTGGAACGTGGCGCAGAGGATTTGCCCCGAAGGTTGGCGCTTGCCGACAAAGTCGGACTGGGAATCCCTGTTGCAGGAGGTCGGGGCCGATTCCTTGAACGAGATCCTCTGGAAGGGCTCTAGCAAGCTCAAGTCTAAGAGCGGTTGGGAAAACGACGGTAGCGGTACCGATGACTTCGGCTTTACGGCGCTCCCCGCGGGCATGAAGTTTACTACCAGCACCCAGGACGGTTTTACCTATCATGGTTGCTCTTCCCTCATGTGGGCTGCTACGGAAGCCGACGGCGGCGCTGCGGATACCCTCGCTTACCACATGTACCTGGATTGCAGCAACGACAACGCCATCGTGAATACGGTGAGAAAGATCAATGGACTTTCGGTCCGTTGCGTGAAGGAATAGTTTAGACGAGACGTTGCCTGGCTATCGTTTCGATTTGGATTGAGTGTGGATATGAAATTTTTGAATGTTGCAGCGCTTGCGCTTTTGTCCGTAGGAGCTTCTTTTGCAGATCCGCCGTCGAATTTTAGCGGTTGGGAACTCGTGTTTGAGGACAACTTCGACGGGACAAGTCTGGATAAGACTAAGTGGAACCCGACGTACAACTGGGGTCCCACGCATAACCATCGTGCCTACTGTGCCGAAGAGAATGTAATCGTTTCCGACGGTACGCTCAAGCTGAAGGGCGAAAAGAAGGTGCACCCGAATGCCAACGGGAAAAAGGCGAAGTTCAACAACAAGGAAATTCCCGTCGACTACACCTCGGGTGCAATCGATACCAAGAATCATTTCGAAGTGAAGTACGGCTACATCGAAGGCCGCTTCAAGGCTCCGTGGCAGAAGGGTACCTGGCCCGCCTTCTGGACATTGCAAGATGGCTGGCCTCCCGAAATCGACATCCTCGAGATTCCGGCATCGCGCAAGCAGCACCATTACTACTTGCATTACACGGACCCGAGCTGGTACAACAGTCATGGCTCGGCGTGGGATCACGAGGCTTCTTTCGGTGGTCACAAGGACGACAATACGGACCGTTCCGCCGGCTTCCACAACTACGCCGTGGAATGGGACGAGTCGACGCTCAGTTTTTACTTTGACGACAAGCAGTTCGCCAGTTTCAATCGCCCGACCGAAATCAAGCAGCTTTCGGCGCAGTACATCATCGTGAACTTGGCCATTGGCGGCTGGGCGGGCGATGACATTGAAATCACTGCGGACAAGCCCGCGTATTTCGAGGCGGATTGGGTGCGCGTATGGCAGGCCAAGCCCGCGAAGCCCGATACGGTGCGCATCTTCTCGATGAACTTTGGCACTTGCATGGTCAAGACGTCGGACGATAAGCTTGCGCTGGGCGACTGCAAGGGCGATAACGCGATTGCGACAATCACGCCGCTTTCGGGTTCGGCCTACCGCATCAATTTTGGCGACCTTTCTCTTGATACTCCGAACGAATCGAAGGATGCGGGCGTCACGATGAGCCTGTACAAGTGGAATGGCGGCGCTCACCAGAAAGTCTCGATGGAAAAGCAGTCCGGATACGAAGGCTCCGTGGTGCGCATGAAGATGCAGCATAGCGGGCACTACCTGCGTGCGACGACCGATGGCGAACGCGTGGTGCAGAGCTGGGCCGACGACTGGGAATGGAACCAGATGTGGCGCTTGCTCAAGCCAGACGATGCGATTCCTGTGAAAGATACGACGGGTAAGAGGGATACCACGAAGACAGATACCTCGAAAACCGATACGGCAAAGACGGATACCGGCAGGACGGCTATTCCGGTGCTCGGTGAAATTACGAACCTGTACGGTACCTCGGTCCATTACGGAAACGGAAGTTTGTTCGTAGAAATCGCGAGTGCCTTCAAGAACGGCGCGACGGTACGCATCTTGGATTTGCAAGGCCGCGAAGTCATGCGTAAGCAGACCACGCACGGCGTTGTAATGGATGTCCACTCGTTGCCCGCGGGCTTGTACCACGTGGCGGTAAGCGACGGCAAGCGTACGGATATAAAGCGGTTTAAGAAATAGTTTCTTGCCCGATGTTATCAAGGTCCCGGCTTTGTCCGGGATTTTTTTATTGATGGACTAGACGACTTGAACGAGCAATCCCTTGAGGTACTGGCCTTCGGGGAAGGCTGTATTCACGGGATGGTCGGCGGGCTGGCCGAAGCGTTCAATGATTTGAACGCGCCGATGTGCATCGGCGGCGGCATCCGCGATAATCTTCTGGAACAAGTCCATCTCCATGAGCCCGGAACAGCTGAAGGTCGCGAGCATGCCGCCCTCGGCCAGCAACTTCATCGCGAGCAAATTGATGTCCTTGTAACCGCGGGCGCCCTTCTGCAGGTTGTCCTTGCTCTCGACGAACTTGGGCGGGTCAAGCACGATGAGGTCGAAGGTTTCGGCCTTGTCGCGGCACTTGCGTAGGTACTGGAAAACATCTGCTTCTACGTGCGTGGCATGCGCGGTGCTGAGCTTGTTTCGCATGATGCCTTCCTTGGCGAGCTTGAGCGCGTCCTTGGAAACGTCCACCTGGTAAACTTTTTCGCAGCCGCCACGGAGAGCGTAGAGCCCGAATCCGCCGGTATAGCAGAAGCAGTTCAAAACTTTCTTGCCCTTCGCGATTTCGCCGATGCGGCGGCGGGCGTCGCGCTGATCGAGGTAGTAGCCCGTCTTGTGCCCGTTCTTCACGTCGATGGGGAAGAGGATGCCGTTCTCGTTGATAATGACGGGTTCGTCAGGAACTTCGCCAAAGACCACGCCCGTACGGAGCGGGAGGCCTTCCTTTTTGCGCACCTCGGAATCGCAGCGTTCGTAGATGCCGCGACAGTGCGTCTTTTCGGCGAGCAGTTCGTAAATCGTGTTGCGGTGGACTTCCGGCCCGGCGGCGAGAATTTCCACCGAGTAGATGTCGGCGTACTTGTCGATGATGCATCCCGGAATGCCGTCGTTCTCGGCGTTGATCAGGCGGAATGCGGATTCCTTGTCGTCGATGTCAAAGCCGCGGCTCTTGCGGGCGGCGATGGCGCGGTCCAAAATATCGCTGAAGAATTCGCGGTCGATGTTAGCCTTTTCGCCGAACGTCCAAAAGCGCCCGCGAATCTGGGACTTGGGCGAGTACGCCGCAAGACCCAGAAAATCGCTGTGGTAACTGTAAACCTCGACAGTGTCGCCGAGTGCTGGGTCGCCGACAACTTCGTCGACGGCTCCGCTAAAGATCCACGGGTGGTAACGCAGTGCGGACTTCTCGCGTCCGGCCTTCAGGGTAATCGCTTTCATAACGCCAAATGTAGAAAAATGCGGCACCGTGATTTGCTAGATTTGGAATCAAGATGTTTGAAAGTATTTTCGACAAGTATCCGTTTTTCCGTGCCGTGCCCTGCGTGCTCTGCATGGCGATTATCTTCAAGCTTTCTTCGCTGACGAACGAGCAGCTGCAAGACTTCCCGCATGTGTGGGACAAATTGGCGCATTTTTGCGAATACGCGACGCTCGCCGGTTGCTATGCGATGCTCTGGACCCGTACGGAATGGTCCAAGCGGCAGTGGCTGCGGGTGTTGGTGGTGGGCGTGCTGGCGCTTGTTTACGGCTGCACCGATGAGTTCCACCAGAGTTTTGTGGAAGGCCGCGACAGCAGCGTGCTCGACCTGGTGGCCGACTTGACTGGCGGCCTGATGGGCGGCGTGGTGTATGCGGTGATTACGCGGATTCTGAACCGCTATGATCCGGTATCGGAGAGGTCTAAAACTCCCCAAGAAGAATAATTTCTCTCTTCAGTTCGATGCCGAATTTCTCGGCGACTCTTGCCTGCACGAATTCGCTTAGTTCTTTGATGTCTTTTGCCGTGGCGCCGCCTGCGTTCACGATGAAGTTCGCGTGCAGCATGCTGACTTCGGCGCCGCCGATGCGGTGCCCCTTGAGGCCCGCCTGCTCGATGTAGTAACCCGGTGCGATTTGTGCGGGCGTGTCTGCGGAGCCGGCGGTTAGTCGCTTGAAGGTGGAACCGGCGTTCGGCATGTTCAGCGGTTGTGTCGCCTTGCGCTTGGCCATGCATTCGGCGAGTTCGGCTTCCAAGTCCGCTACAGTCTTGCCCAGTGCGCTGGCGGCAGGCAACTGGCATGTCGCCGAAAGGATTGTGGCCTTGTTCTTCTGGAAAATACTTTGCCTGTACCCGAAGCCGCAGTCGGCAGTGGCGATGTCGCGGATGTTGCCGTCATTGTCGAGGATGGTTACCTGCGTGCAGCAGGTGCCAATTTCTTGCCCGTAGGCGCCCGCGTTCATGTAAATTGCGCCGCCCAGCGTTCCTGGGATTCCCGCGAGCTTGTGGATGCCCGCATAGCCCTGCTTGAGCGCCGTGCGTGCAAGTCTCCCGAGCGGTACGGCGGCCCCGGCCTTGAAAGCTCCGGAACCCAAATCTTCGATGCTTGAAAATTCCCCGGCGAGCGTGACGATGACGCCGTCAAAGCCCTTGTCCGAGACGAGCAGGTTCGTGCCGTTCCCGACGATAAAGCAGGGGAGGCCCTTTTGGCGGGCGACTCCGAACGCTTCCTTGACGTCTGCCAGGGTTTCGGCCTTTACGAAAAGGCGTGCCGGCCCACCGACCTTAAAGGACGTGTGTTTATTCATCGGCTCGTTTTCGAGAATCACCATGTCGTAAATATAGTTACTATAATTCTCACCATGACAAGCGAGGAATTGAAACAGTTCAAGGCGGCAATATCGATTACGGCCGTCGCAGAAAGCCTGGGCGTAGATGTCGCCCACGGCAAGTGCCGCTGTTTCTATCCGCAGCGCCATGTCCATGGCGACCGCACTCCGTCGGTATCCATTTCGGAAGAACGCGGAACGTTCCGCTGCTGGGTTTGCGACGATGTTCGCGGCGACGTGATTTCGCTGGTGCAGATTGTCAAGGATTGCGGCTTTGTCGAGGCCCTGGGCTGGCTTATGGAACAGTTCCCGTTTCTGGTGCCGCCTTCCGCCCGCAAGGAGATGAACCTGTACGTCTCCCATTCGCACGAAAGCAGCCCTGCTCCGGTTCGCATGCCGGAACCGCCACCTCCCAAGCCCGAAGTCCCTGAACTCGTCTCCGAGGACGAACGTAAAAAGATCATCCTTTCCTTCCTCAAGCGCCTAAGCCCGGTCGACAACACGCCTGCGGCCGCCTACCTCATGCGCCGTCGCATTTACAAGCCCGTGTGGGACAAGATGCTTTTGCGCACCATCACCGATTACGAGGCGGTAAACAATAGCCTCAAGGCGGACTATGGCGAAGATGTGCTGAAATATGTGGGGCTTTTCAACGACAAGGGCCACCTGCGCTATTACAAGCACCCGCTGATTTTCCCGTACCTCGATACCCAGCGGCGCGCGTTCTATTTCCAGTCTAGGGCGATTGACGATACGGTAATTCCCAAGGAACTCAACCTGCGAGGGACCGTCCCGTTCCCGTATAACATGGCCGCGCTCGACCAGAAACCCGGCTGGATTTACCTGTGCGAGGGGGCCGTCGACACGCTTACGTTCCTCACACAGAAAATAGAGGCTGTCGGCATTCCCGGTGTCCGCAATTTCAAGACGGAATGGCTTCCGCTTTTCAAGAACAAGAGTGTGGTATTGTGCCTCGATAAAGACGATGCGGGCCGTAAGGGGACGGAATATATCCAGGGTGTGCTTGAAAAGGCTGGAATACGTTCCGTAATTTTGGGAGAAGGCCTTGAAAACATCAAGGGCGTGATGAAAGAGGGTCAGGATATTAACGACTGGTTCGGCGGCAAAAAATAATTATCTATCTTATCCGTACTATGACGTGGCAGAGAATTAAGGATATATGGCATGCCTTCAGGAACAATATTGTCGTGAAGGTGCTTCTTTATCTGTACAAATTTATCAACTTTGTATTGAGGGTCGCCATCTTGGCGCTTATCCTTTATTCCGCCGCCTTTACCATTGTCGCTTCGATTGTCCTTTACAAGGGATTCGTGTACGTGTACGATTTGTACGACAGCGTGGAGTCTCTTAAGGACTCCCAGCCCGAGATGAGCAAGTACATGGAGGCACTGAAGGATTCGAACCCGAATATCGAAATCAAGCATACCTTCGTAAAACTCGACTCCATTAGCCCCTACCTGCAGAAGGCCGTTATCGCGAGCGAAGACGCCGGTTTCTACTTCCACCCTGGGTTCGATGTGTATGCCATTGCCGAAGCATTGAATGCGAACCGCATTTCGGGCAAGACCAAGTTTGGCGGCTCCACGATTACGCAACAACTGGCGAAGAACATGTTCTTGAGCGGCGAACGTTCGTGGGAACGCAAGTTCAAGGAACTCGCTTACGCCCTGTTGATGGAGCATGAACTCGGCAAGGACCGTATCCTTGAACTCTACCTCAATTACGCCCAGTGGGGCAAGGATATTTTCGGTTGCCAGGAGGCTTGCAAAACCTACTACAAGAAGAGTTGCAGCAAGCTGAGCATAGACCAGGCCATCAATCTTGCCGCCATGCTCGCAAGCCCCGGCAAGCATCACCCGAACATGCGCGAGAGCCAGTTCATGGCCAAGCGCCGTGCGGTTATCTACCAGAACATGTTCCCCAAGAAGGATAGCGTGCTCGTGGATTCGTTGCGCCAGTTGATGGCGCCCGACAGCACCCGCATCAAAAAGTAATCAGCTACCGAGGACCCGAGCAATTTCGGCGGTGTCCGTTATGCCTTGCCGCACAAGGCGTTCTGCGTCTTCGCGCAGGGTTCCGCAGGCGTAGCTCCCGTCGGGTTTAAGGAACTCGATAATCGCAGTGCGCCCGCGGTAGGCGTGCGGGCTTTCTCCGCTGGCACTTTCGTCCGCGCTTTCTCCGGTATGTAACGTGCGCACGAGCCTCTGTGCGACAACGCCCAGCAGGGCCTCTTGGAGCAGGGACTTTGGGATGCCCAGGTCGGCGAGACGCCCGGCGGCTGCACATGCACTGTTGGCGTGTAACGTCGCCAACACGAGATGCCCCGTCTGTGCGGCGCGTATGGCAATTCTCGCGGTTTCCTGGTCGCGGATTTCGCCGACGAGAATTACGTCCGGGTCCTGGCGCAGTATGGACCGCAGGGCTGTCGCAAAAGTGAAACCGCATTTCTCGTTCACCTGCACCTGGTTGGCTCCGTCCAGCTTGTATTCTACGGGGTCCTCGATGGTGGTCACGTTGATGTCGCGTGCGATTATCTCGCGTAGCCCGGCGTATAGCGTTGTCGTCTTGCCGCTCCCGGTGGGGCCGGTGACCAAGAAAAGCCCTTGCGGTGCTTTGAACGCGTGTCGCAGTGCCTGCAATATTTCTGGGCGGAAATTTAGGCTGTCGAGCGTCGCACCGTCATCCTTTGTCTGTAATAACCGCAGCACGCATTTCTCGAGGGCCTGCTCGCCGCCCTGCACAGGGAGTGTGCTCAGCCGGATGTTCGCGTTCCCGCAGGCGCTCTCGAACAAGAAACTTCCGTCGTGGGGGAGCCTTCGTTCCGTGATGTCGACGCTTGCCAGCAGCTTAAGCCGCACGAGTACGGGTTCTGCAATCCAGGCGGGTAGATGCTTGTGCTCGCGAAGCATCCCGTCGATGCGGAATCGGATGCGGAGTCCCTTTTCCGAAGGCTCGATGTGGATGTCTGTCGCCTTCTGCCTTATCGCGGTATCGAGCAGCGAATCGACGAGGTTAATGATGGGTTCCGATTCCCAGGAACTCTCGCGCCCAGCCTGCGAGGCGAGGCTTTGCAAGATGCTGTCGGAGTCCTTGCGTGAACGGGCGCGTAGCATCTGGCGGATTTCGGCTTCCGAGTGCTGTTCGGGTACGACCCTGCAACCGCTCCGGAAGCGGATGCGTTCCAGCGTGAGTTCGTCATGGATGTCGGAAATGGCAACGCTCAGCACACCGGCTTCGTGTGCCTTTTCCTTCGTAATAAAGGTTGCCATGACCAAAATATACGAAAAACCCTGCCCGTGGGGCAGGGTTCTTTCTCTCTCTACGTTAATTCTTGCTCATTTTCTTCTTGATCTTCTTGATTCCCTTGCCCGCTTTGTGGAAGAGGGCGTTCGGGAGCCAGAAGAACGTGGGCACTAGGTACATCGTAAGGATGGCCGACACGATGAGGCCGCCCACGGAGGCGATACCCATCGGCTGGGTCATGGCGGCCACGTTACCGCCGAGTGCGAATGCCAGCGGGAGCTGGGCTACCACGGAGGCGACGGTCGCAAGCACGATGGGCTGGAATTTTGTCTTGGCTGCAGTCATGATGGCCGACCTGCGTCCCATGCTACCGCTGCGCAGTAGCCTGTTCGCTTCGTCGAGCAAAAGAATGGCGTTGTTCACCACCACACCGATAAGCATCACTATGGCCATGAGGGCGATCATCGAGAGCGCCTTGCCCGTGAACACGAGCGAGAGCAGCACGCCGATGGCACCCATCGGGATGGTCGTCATGATGATGAAGGGCTGTGCGAAGCTTTCGAGGAGCGCGATAAGCAAAATGTAGGTGAGGATGATGGCCATGAGGATGGCCGTCTTGAATTCCGCCACCATGTCGTTCTGCATGTCGGCTTGGGCACCGAAACTGAAGGAGATGCCTTCGGGGAGTTCGCCCTTCATGCTTTCGGCGAGGGCTCCGACTTTGCCCATGACTTCACCGGTCGTATGGCCGGGCAACAGGTTCATCGAAACGTCTACACGGGTGCGCTTGCGCTTTCGGTCGATTCGGGTCGGGCCGGCACCATCTTCGATGTAGAACAGTTCGCTTGCGTTCAGGTAACCCTTCGGGGTCAAGATGGGCAGGTTCTCGATATCGGTATGGCTCTGACGGTCCTTTTCCATCATGCGCACGTATACGTCGTATTCTTCGCCGTCTTCGGTGTACTGGCCGGCTTCGTAGCCGCTCACCGCGATGTAGTTGTACGTGGCGACCGTCTGGAGCGTCACGCCGTAGTCGGCGAGGGCCTGGCGGTTCGGGACAAGGCGGATTTCGGGCTTACCCGCTTCGTAGCTCGTCTTGAGGTCCACGATGCCGTCGATTTCATCCTTGATGCGGTCCATCACGAGCTGCGAGGCCTTGATGACGGAGTCCGCATGCAGGCCGTTCACTTCGAGCACCACGTCGCCGGCGGAGTTGTTGTTCATTTCGGAAGCCGAAGCGGACTTGATGGAAATGTAGGCGTCCGGGATGTCGGCGAGGTAGGGGCGCAGGGAGTCGACAATCTGGTCGGTACTGCGGGTACGTCCTTCCCAGTCCTTCAAAAGCTTCACGCGCATCGTGGCCTGGTTCACCGTGGTAAAGCCGTTCGAACCGCCCACGTTCATGCTGTAGTGCACAATCTCGGGCACGCCCTTGATGCGGCTTTCGATGATTCGCGCAACGCTGTCGGTCGTCTCGATGTTCGTACCCACGGGCATTTCGAGCTTGACGCTGATCATGCCCTGGTCCTGCTTCGGCATTATTTCCACGGTCAGGAAGTTCTTCGCGAGGAATCCGACGAACATGATCGTGCCGACAAGTGCTGCAACCTGGAAAATCACGCCGGGAATGGAGAGGCAGAACGAGAGTGTCTTGAGGTAAACGAAACGCACTCCGTTCAGGAAGGCCGGGAATATTCCGAAAATCTTTTCGCCGATAGAACGGTGCCCTTCGATGATGTTCCCGTTCTCGTCCTTCTTCACGCCCTTGAACAGGTAGGCCGCCATGAGCGGGGTAAGCGTGAAGGTCACGAGGAGCGACACGAACGTGGCGAACACCATGGTAAGGCCGAAGGTGCGGAAGAAGATACCGGCGATGGACTTCATGAAGGCGATAGGCACGAACACGCACACGTTGGTGAGCGTCGATGCCATGATGGCCACCATGATTTCGGAGGTTCCCTTGAGAGCTGCATCCTTCGGGTCGAGCCCGAGTTTAAGCTTTTCGTTGATGTTTTCAAGCACCACGATGGAGTTCGTAACGAGCAAGCCCACCGATGACGAAAGGGCCATCAGGGACATCATGTTGATGCCGAAGCCTGCAAAGTACATGAGCGTAAAGGCGCCAATCACGGAAATAGGCATCGTGAGGGCGGCGATAAGCATGGTCGAGAACTTGCCGAGGAACAGGAGCAACAGGCCCGCGGTAAGGCAGATGGCGATGATGATGTTCTGGATAACGTTCTGGATGGACTCGTTCACGGCTTCGGACTTGTCGTAAACTAGGTGCAGCTCGAATCCTTCGGGGAGCGTCTTCTGGATTTCGTTCATGCGCTTGATGACGCCTTCGGAAACCTTCACCACGTTCGCGTCGGAACGCTTCTTGATATCGAGCGAGACGGAGTTCACTCCGTTAAAGCGGGAGGCCGATGTGATGGTCTCGATGGTGTCCTTGACAACGGCGATTTCGGAGAGCTTGATGACGCCCTTCGCCGTCGGGATGTCCATGTTGCGGATTTCATCGAGATCCTTGAACTTTCCGGAAGTACGCACGGAGGTGTTCTTGTGCTTGCCGATGACTTCGCCGACCGGGTAGTTGATGTTCGATTGCCCGAACAGTCCCATGATGGTCGCGATGTCCACGTTGCGGTCGAGCATCTTGTCCTTGTCGAGCTCAATGGAAATCTGGCGCGTGGTACCGCCGAAAACGTCAACGCTTGCCACACCGGAAACGGCCGTAAAGAGCGGTTCGATGTCGTCTTCCACCTTCTGGCGGAGTTCCGTGGAGTTGAGCGGCCCGGTAAACGAGATGGACATGATGGCCGCACCGTTGATGTCCACTTTCGCGATAATCGGTGCCTGCACGGCGTCGGGGAAGTTCACCGATGCTAGGTCAATCTTGGAACGCACGTCGTTTGCCGCCACGTCCACGTTCACGCCCATGTTGAACATGGCGACCAAAATGCCGTAGTTCTCGAGGCATATGGACTGCACGTAGTCGATACCGTCAACAAGTTCCACCTGGTCTTCGATGGGCTTGATGATGGTAGATTCGATTTCTTCGGGGTTTGCACCCTGGTAGATGATGGTTGCGGTGACCACGGGGACGTCGAATTTCGGCATCAGGTCGACCACCATCATGGAGTAGGTGTATAGACCGAAAACCACCACGGTCAATATGACCATGAGCATGGTAATCGGTTTGTAGATACTGGCCTTAATCATTCAGCAAAACTCCCTTATTCGACAACCAGCACCTTGTCGCCGTCGTTCATGCGGGACTGGCCTTCCACGATGACGGTTTCGTTTTCTTCCAGGCCTTCGGCAATCTGGATGTCGTCCTTGGTCTGCACGCCGAGCTTCACAATCTTGCGGCGGGCCTTGCCTTCGTTATCGACGGTCCACACGGCGTTCACGCCGTTGCGGTATACAATAGCTTCGTTCGGAATCACGATGCCGTTCACTTCGCGGGCGTCGAGTTCGGCGGTTACGTACATGCCCGGCAGCAGCTTCTTTTTCTTGTTGTCAAACGTGACTTCGACCGGGAAGAAGCGCGTCATCGGGTCGGCGGCGAGCGGGATGAGGCTGACCTTGCCCTTGACCTGTTCTCCGGCGACAGTGACGGTCGCCTGGGCGCCCTTCTTGAAGTAACCGATATCCTGGCTCGTGACGTTCAGCTTGAGGATGACCTTGTCGAGCTTCGCGATGGTAGCGAGAACGCCGCCCGGGCCCGGAGTCTGCCCGACCTGGAACTTGAGCTCGGTCACCACGCCCGCTTCGGGAGCGAGGATGAGCGATGCACGGCGAGCCGTTTCGAGGTTCATCTTGGCAACCTTGAGCTGCATTTCCTGGGTGTCCATGTCCTGCTGGCTAATGCCGCCCTTCTGGTAGACTTCGCGCATGCGCTCGGTCGCCTTTTCGAGAACGGCAACCTGTTCCTGGGCCTGCTGGTACTGGGTGTTGTCGCCCGTGAATAGGTATTCGGCAACCACTTGGTCCTTCTTTACGGAAGAACCGACCTGGATGTTGATTTTTGCAAGCGGGTCACCCATCTTGCAGATGACCTTGTTCTGTTGCATGCCCTCGATGGAACCGCTGAACTTGCGCAAGTCCGTAATCTTTGCGGTGGTAGCCTTTACCACGCGGGCGGGCTTGCCCTTTTCCTTCTGGATTTCTTCGATGGTCGTGGCCTTCGTCTGGGCCTTTTCTTCTTTCGGGTTGCAGGCAACCAAAAGCATGGATGCCGCTGCGAGGGTCAGGAGGGTTTTGACAGTCTTGTTCATTCTTTCCTCTTCTTTTTAATATTCACCGGTGGCCTGGAGAAGCGCGTTGTATGCCTTGTTCCATTCGACAATAGCCGACATGTAGTCGAGCTTTGCCGTGCGAAGGCTGTTTTCTGCGGTAAGGAGATTCAATTGCGTTTCTCTTCCAATCTTGTAGGCCGCGTTCGTCAAATCGTAATTCTTCTGGGCAAGGTCAATCTGGCGCTTCGCGATTTCGATCTGTGCATCGGCATCGCTCAGCGTATTCACGCAGGATTCAATCTGCACGCGGAATCCGCGTTCGGCGGTTTCCTTCTGGATTTGCGTGCTGCGGAGGTTCGACTTGGCCTGGACCACGGCTTCCTTGGTCTTCATGCCGTTAAAAAGATTCATCGTGAGGTTGAGGGCGATGTACTTGTTGATGTTATCGTCCCAATCGGGGGCATCCCACTTGTAGAACTCGTTCTGGTTGTTGCTGTACTTGAGGCCGCCCACGAGAGCGATAGTCGGCTTGTACCCGCCCTGTTCAATGGAAACGTTCTTGTCAAGCATTTCTTCGGTGGCTTCGAGCATCAGCAGTTCCTTGCGGCGCTTCTTGACGTTTGCCATGGAAGTGTCGGGGAAGGAATAGCCGGCAGTCGGGTCGCGGAGTTCGCCCTGGAACTGCACTTCCGTTTCCCAGTCCATGCCCATCGTGTTCAGGAGGGCGTTGCGGGCGAGGATACGGCTTTTTTCCGTGTTGTTGATCTTGGAGTTCAGCTGGTCCATCGAAAGCTGCACGCGGATGAGGTCCAGCTCGGTGGCAAGACCGCTCTTCATGGACTGCTCCACGAAATTCAGGTTCTCCTGGAGCATGTTCTTGGACTCGTAGAGGATGACAATGGCCGAATCCAGGTAGATGAGCTGGTCGAAGGCGTTCTCGACATCGTAGCGTACGTTCGCCTTGGCGTTTTCCAGGTTCACTTCCTTGATGCGCTTGTAGGTCTTGGCAATCTGGATACCGGTTCCCACCTTGCCCTGTGCGTACAGAACCTGGGTGGCGGTGAGGTCAACGCTCGATTGCCAGCGGTAGGCCTGCTTCATCATCTGGTTGGTCATGCCGTCCAGCGCGGGGCCAAGCACCTGTGTGTCGAAAGCGTTCGCATTCGGGTGGCCGTTAGCGTCGTTGGTTTGGGCCATGCCGGCGGCGGCATCCGAAATCTTGGTGCTCTTTTCCACGTCTTCCATGCCGAAAATGCGAGTAATGGTTGCGCTCAGGTCGATGCTCGGCATGGCGTTACCGTATCCGGCGTCTACCTGGGAATTGGCCGAAACAAGTTCTTCTTCGGCTGTTTTTACGTCTGAAGATTTTTCAAGGGCTATCTTGACGGCTTCTTCGCGCGTGTAGGTCGTGGCCAAGACAAGCTGAGGCGCTGCGAGGCAGAGCGCTATGGCCGAAATCGTTCCTAAATGCCTAGACATTCCATCTCCTGTAAATTTTGCGCTCCAAATGTAAAAAAATATGTAACTATATAATAGGTCAAAAACCTAATTAATGGACGAAATGCCTTTTTTAGTGGACGAAATCACTTTATTGTAAAAAAAATGCCCCGGAAAAGTCCGGGGTGTTAGTGCTTGTTTGAGCAAATCTTGTTCGCGGGTCGACTTTACATCAGGCCGGGAATTTTCATCCCGCCGGTAATGTCGCTCAGGCTGGATTGGGCCGCATCGTCCTTTTTCTTGACGGCCGAATTGATGGCTGCCATCACGAGGTCCTCGAGGGCTTCCACGTCGTCCTTGTCCACGGCGTCGGGGTTAATCTTGATCATGGTGAGCACGCCGCGTCCGTTCATGGCGACCTTGACCATTCCGCCGCCGGCTTCGGCTTCGAAACTCTGGGTCTTCAGGTCGTTTTGGGCCTTCATCATCTTGCTCTGCATCTTCTGGAGGTCCTTAAGCATTTTGCTCATGTCCATAGTGGGTATTCCTTTAATTGTCGTTATTGGGATCAATGATGTCGCCCGCCGGGGCGACGGTTTTCTTCATCTGCACAGAATATACCAATTCTGCGGCGAAAATTTTCTGGAGCTCGGCGAGAGCGGGTTCTTTTTGCAGGTCGAGCTCGAAGGGAGTCATCTTCTTTTTTGCCTCGATTAGCCTTTCGTCCTCGGTGTAGGCGCGAGTCTTGATGGAAAGGGTAATCTTGGTCTGCAGCTTGTCTTCGAGTATGGTCTGCAGGCGCAAAAGGTATTCCGGATGTTCCTGCAGTTGCTGGTAGTTCCAGGAGTTGTTGTTTTCCGTCTCGCCAACGTAAGTAAGCGAGATGGGGAAGGGATTCTCGTGGATGTCGCCTGTTTCGAGCTGTGTCCCGGCCAGCGCCGCGGTAAAGACGAGGTCCCCGTCGTCGGCGAAGCTTGCGCAGATGGTCGGCCAGGCGGAGGCGATTTCGTAACGGGAATACGTCCCGGCGCTAGTGTCGGGATAATTCGCGAAGGCCTGATTCAGGTCCTGTTCTGGAGCGGGTTCCGGGGCTAGCGCCTCGGCAACTTCAGCTACTTTTTTTTTTAACGCCTCGTCGGCGGCTGATTTGGGGTCGTTTATGGCGGCTAGCGCTTTCCGGAGGTCGACAAGCCTGTCGAGCCACGCCATTCGGGCGAACGAGGTTTCAACCATCAGCCTCGGGTTCGTGCTGTAGCGGAGCTGGGCCTGCAGGTCGATGAGCATCTTGCTGATGCGAAGCAGGTCTCCGTTCGAGAGCCCTAGCGCAACGCTCTTGAATTTCGAATAAAGTTCTTCCGTAATGGAGAGGTCGTCGGCGCTGAACGCGTTGATGCGCGTGTAGAGCAGGTTCCTGAGGAACTTGCCGAAGCCGTCCAGGAGCGGGGTGAATTCGATACCGCGGGAGCAGGCCTCGTCCACCATCTTGAAAACGCCCTTCAGGTCGTGGTTCTCGATAGCGTTGATAAGGCTGAAGAACAGCTCCACAGGCGGGATTCCGAGGATGGAACGCACGGAATCGGCGGTCATTTCACTGCCGGTAAAGGCGTAGGCCTGGTCAAAGTAGGTGAGGCCGTCGCGCATGGAACCGTCGGCTTTCTCGGCAAAGATGTCGAGTGCCTCGTCGGTCGCGTTGATGCCTTCCTGCTCGCAAATAAAGCGGAGGCGGCCACGAATCTGGGCCATGGTGAGGCGCTTGAAGTCGAACCTCTGTACGCGGCTCAGGATGGTCTGCGGGACCTTGTTCACTTCGGTCGTCGCAAAAATGAAAATCACGTGTTCGGGAGGTTCTTCGAGCGTCTTGAGGAGCGCGTTGAAGGCGCCGGTCGAGAGCATGTGGACTTCGTCGATGATGAACACCTTGTACTTGCCGATGACGGGCGGGTACTGGACGCGTTCAAGCACGTCGCGGATGTTGTCGACACCGGTATTGGAGGCGGCGTCGATTTCGAGGACGTCCATCGGGTTTCCGCCGTCGATGTCCTTACAGCTGTCGCATTCTCCACACGGGTGGAGCGGGTCTCCGCCCTTGCAGTTGAGCGTGCGGGCGAGGATTCGGGCACTGGTGGTCTTGCCTACACCGCGGGTGCCGGTAAACAGGAATGCACGGTGGAGTCGGTCCCCTTCGATTGCGTTCTGGAGGGTTTTCGCGATGTGTTCCTGCCCGACCATGTCGGAGAAGGATTTCGGACGCCACTTGCGGGCCATTGCTACGTATGCCATGCGTGGGAATATAGAATTTAGACGAGAGACGAGAGACGAGAGACGAGAGAAATTGTTGGCATTTTCTTTGTTTTTGCGCGAAGCGCCATTATTAATCTTTGGGCTTCGCCCCAAACCATTTGGTTCGGCCATATCCATGCACGTATGGATGCGGCACTCACCTTATATGTTTTTCGTCTCTCGTCTGTAGGCCCATAGGGCCGTTCTTTCGTCTTTTTTTTAGTATTATTTGTTCAAGATAACCACGAGGTACACGATGAATCCGAATTTGGCGCTCTTGATTCTTTCTTGGCAGGTGGCTTGCCTTTACCACGAAAACGAGACAGACAAACTGCTGCCCGGTTCCGCTTCGGCGACCGAGGCTGAAAGCGATACGCTCGATGCGATTCATGACGAACTCACCCCGGACGTCTCGTGGGACGATTTCAACGATACCTATGCAAAGTTCACTTCGGCGAAGGACCGCGCCGGCGCTTGTATCGAAGCCCTGAAGAACGAATCGGGCGAATTCAAGAGCAAGGTTCTTGAATCCATGCTCCGTGTCGCGAACGCCTCCAAGGAAGACGACAACGAAAGCAACGTGTCGCCCGAAGAGATGGACTTTATCCAGCAGATTCGCGAAGCGCTGGAATAGCGCTTCATAAGGGAGGAACAATATGAAGATGTATTCTATGTTGGCCTTGGCTTGCGCCTTTTTGATAGGATGCGCTGCGCCGAGAGTCGTGGTTGACCCGAGCTGGAAAGAAAAGCCGGCTTCGGTGAAGGTGGTGTTTACCGAACCTTTTGTGGCCAATCCTGAAGATTTGCAAGATGACCTGCCGGATTATGTCGATCATTTCCAGGATTGGTATCTGGATCAACTGTTGACCAATCTTGCAAAATTTGCAAAGGGAGTGAAGTTCTCCGGAGAAATGATTTCCCGGGACAAGGTCAAGTATGAATCCGGTGCGATGGAAGGCGGGAATGTCAAGGTCCCGAAATACGATTCCATGCAGGGCGATGCCGACATCTATTTGGTTATGGACGATCTTTGGATTGGCCGAACGGAGGTCCAGTCCACCTGTAGTACTGGCATGGGGGCTGCGGGTGGCGCAGGAATGAGTGCGAGTTGTATGACTCCCGCTTTTGCAAACAAGGGTAGCTTCGCTTACTATGATGCCAAGACCGGGAAACGGCTTGCTTATGGTGATTTCCAGGAAAATATGGGCTTCACGTTCGGTGTTTCGGCGAACGATTGGAAAAATGTTCTGTATATGACTTCGCAAACATTGCTGAAGAAAACTCCGCTCCAGTAGTAGACCTTAGCACTCCACAAAAAGTTGGGAAAACAAAAGAAAACCGTCGAGAGATTCTCGACGGTTAAATTTTTTCAAGCTATAGGTGCGACTTAGCGCAGCGCGATGTCGCCGTTTGCGACGAGCTTGTCACGCAGCTTGTTGTGGGCCTTGTTGACTTCGTCGTCGGTAAGCGTGCGGTCCATGGCCTGGTAGGTGAGGCTGTAGACCATGTTCTTCTTGCCGGCTTCGATCTTGTCGCCTTCGTAGATGCTCTTGAGGGTAATCTTCGCGAGGTTCTTGGGGTTCAATCCCTTGATGCGGGCGACGATGTCTTCGTGGGTCATGGACTTCGCGACTTCGAGCGAGATGTCGCGGCTAGACGGCACCTGGCGGCTGAAGGCTTCGAACACGATCTTCTTGTGGGTCGCGTGTTCCATCTTGTCCATGTCGAGTTCCATCACGTAGGTGGTGTAGCTGATGTCGTTTGCGGCCATCACGGAGGGGTGGAGTTCGCCCATGGTGCCGAGCACCACGCCATCGGCGAGGATTTCGGTCTGCTTGCCCGGGTGCAGGAAGATTTCGGGCTTGGCCGGCACGCGGAATTCCACAACGAGGCCCACGCGCTTGAGGAAGCTCTGCACGAATCCCTTGAAGGAGGCAAAGTCAATCTGGGCGGGCTTGTCGTTGAGCGGATTCACGTCGAAGTTGCCTGCAATCGTGAGGGCGACGAGGTTCGATTCGTCGAAGCCCGGATCGCGCACGTCCTTGCGGTCGCGCTTGAACTGGCCCTTGGCCACTTCGAACAGGCGTACGGAACCCGGACGGTTCTTCTCGTTCTCGGCAACGCTCTTGAGGAGGTTGGGGAGGAGCGAAGTTGGGACGGCGCCCAGCTCTTCGGAGAGCGGGTTCAAAAGCAGTGCGGGCTTGCTGCGGCGGTCGTCGCTTTCGGGGCCAAACAGGGCCTCGGTGCGTGCCTTGCTCGTGAAGCGCAGGCTCAGGCATTCATGCAGGCCCATCGCAGAGAGGGTCTTGCGGATCTTGCGGTTCAAAACTTCAATCGGCGGGAGCTCGTTGGGCTGCATCTTGAAGGAGGGCAGCGTGTACGGGATGTTGTCGAACCCGACGAGGCGGGCGACTTCTTCGATGAGGTCCACTTCGCGTTCGAGGTCGGGGCGGAAGCTCGGAATCTTGAACGTGATGGAATCCGCCGTCTTGGAGACGACTTCGAGGGCGATGCCCGTGAGGAACTTTTCCACCTGGGCCATCTCAAGCTTCATGCCGATAACGCGTTCGGCCTGTGCGATGCGGAGCGTGACCACGTTGTTTTCTTTCTTGTGGTCGTCGCCGGTGTATTCGACGGAGCCCTTGAGGATGCGGCCGCCAGCGACTTCCTGGATGAGGGCGCAGGCGTACTTGCTGTATTCGTCTTGCGTGGCGAAGTCGATTTCGCGTTCGAAGCGGTAGCTCGAGTCGGTCGAGATGCAGAGGCGCTTGGCCTGCTTGCGGACCACCGTCGGGTTGAACCAGGCGCTCTCGAGGAACACGTTCTTGGTGGCATCGACGATTTCGGATTCGACGCCGCCCATCACGCCGGCAACGCAGGCCGGACGGTCGCCGTCGCAAATCACGAGGTCGTTTTCGACGAGTTCGTGGGCGGTATGGTCGATGGTCTCGATCTTTTCTCCCTTGGCTGCGCGGCGTACCTTGATCTTGTTGCCGTGGAGCTGGTCCATGTCAAAACTGTGGAGCGGCTGGCCCACGTCCATCAAGATGAAGTTCGTAATGTCGACCACGTTGTTGATGCTGTTCATGCCCACGGCGTGCAGGAGCTTTGCGAGCCATGCGGGGGACTTTTCGACCTTCACGTCCTTGATGACGCGGCCCACGTAGCGGGAGCAGCCGCAGCCCGGGACAACTTCGAGGCTGATGGCGGAACTTGCCGGTTCGGCATCTTCCTTGAGTTCGTAGGCGAGGGGCTTCAGCGGGCGGTTGAACTTTGCGGCCAGTTCGCGGGCTACACCGCGGTGGCTCAAAGCGTCCGGGCGGTTCGGGGTCACGTTCAGTTCATAGCACACGTCGTACATACCGAGGCTCACGAAAGGCGTACCGGCCGGAATGCTGTCATCCAGCACCATGATGCCGGCGTGGTCGTCGCTGAGGCCGATTTCGTCTTCGGCGCAAATCATGCCGAAGCTTTCCACGCCGCGGATCTTGGACTTCTTCATCTTGAGCGTGCCGCCGTCGGGGAGCGGGAGTTCAGCGCCAATCGGGGCGAGAACCACGGTCTGGCCTGCGGCAACGTTCGGGGCGCCGCACACGACCTGGAGCGTTTCCTTGCCGTCATTCACGGTGGTGATGTGCAGGTGGTCGCTGTCCGGGTGGGCTTCGCAGGTGAGCACCTTCGCCACCACGAGTTTTTCGTAGACCTTGCCCGGTTCTTCCATGCCTTCGACTTCGAGGCCAATAGAGGTGAGCGCCTTTGCAACTTCTTCCGCAGATTCCGGAAGGTCAACGTGACGTCTGAGCCAATTCAAAGAAACTTTCATCTTTCAATCCTTTGAGGCATGGAGCTTGCGGCGGGCCATTGGAAATGTTCCTTGCGGTGGCGCAAATTTCGTGCCTGCTTAAATTTTCGGCGGAAAATATAGAAAAAATTCTAGCTCTCTGGTTGTGCAGGTGGGGCTTCCGGGGCTGCATAATCGAGGAAATTGGAATTTATGGAGTGAAATCAATATCAAGTGTCTGGATGAGGGAATCAAGTCGTGATGTCAGCTGCTCTGCGCCTTTTCTTGAAAGATGAGAACTGTCGAAGGCCATATCATCTGTGTAGTCATGGTTTCCCATTTTATTTTCGTCCATAAGGATGAAATTGGGGTACAGTGAATTTAAATCGGTTATTTGTTTTATAAGTTCTGGGGCTTGACTTCTTAAAAGTCCTCCATTGCCAAAAGCCCCCGTTTCTTTATAGCGAGGATTTTGCGGTGTAATGACTCCTATGAGTATGATATTTTTTTGTAAGCACAATTCTATCATTTCAACGAGAACGTTGAAATTTTTGTCAAATTCGTTAGAAAATTTGTTTATCCAGGTGCTGTCTTGTCCGATGGAGGGCTCGCCCCATCCATGATTTTTTTGTGCTGCAAAGCCTCGTGTAGGCCGATTTACGTCTGATTGGCCTGTTTCTCCAGGAGAATCATAAGTTGCCTCTGCTAAACCGTCAGGGTAGCCACCTTTCCAATAGTTATGGTTTTGGTCGTAAATATATCCTGGGTACGATTTGTAGTCTGATTCAAAAAAACTGGCTTGTACTATATTCCATCGATCTATGTCAATTGACGTTATAATGACTTTTGCTTCTTTTATATGTGGCAAAATGTAGTTTGTTAGTATTTTGTAATCGCCCCCAATTGTATTTCCATGTACAGCCAAGTTAATGGCGTAAAATGGGGGTGTTATAAGAAGAGGGTTGATTGCGTCGTATGCTCGCGAAGATCCGAGAACGATTGTATTTGCAATGTCTTTATATTGCCATATAAACTCCATCTTATAACGCCAAAAAATAGCTGAAGATGATCCGCCTGTTGTTGTGTAATATATACCCGCGCTATCAAGGTCAAGCTCAAAATTGGGATCTAGTGGGGTGATTGTTTCACTTGAACTACTAATCACATCTTCTGAATTGGAACTGATTATAATCTCTGAAGAACTGCAAATTTCACGTTCCGAACTAGAACTGCTTGAAGTTTCCGTTGAGCTGCTGCTGAAAATGGCGCTGCTACTGCTGTTTGCACTACTGCTCGAACTCCGCTTCACCGCCTTCTTTTTTACCCAAAGGTTGGGGTGCCATAGTTCTTCGCCTTCGGCAAGTTCCGTAACGCTACTGTCAAGCGGATTGACGAGGACAATTTTTGTGTGAGCTCCGTTCATGTTGGTGAGGGTGGCGACAATGTTAGTCCTGGTATTGTCCGTTGTCCATTCCGTATGGTCAAAGGTGTATCCGGAGGGTGCCTGTATAGACTGTATGAGTTTCCCGGTGCTGTCCGCGATTAGAATCCTCTGATGGGTGTTGTAGTTGCTTCCGACAAAGTTTTTTCCAGTTTGTCCGCCAAAGTCGAGGAATGCCGTGCGCTTGCTTCTGTCCATGGCGAGCGACACGTTGCAGGCCTGTTCCCCGTTGTACCAGACGATATCGCGTTCATCCATACGAGCGCGGAGAAGCCTTGCTCCTGTGACTGCGAGTGAGTTGTCCTCACTGATTCCGCCGTGGTACGCTCCATCGAACAGTTTTTGAGGCTTGCCGAATTTTCCACCGGCGAAGGTAACCTGCCAAGTCGATGCCGCCTTGAAAGAGGCTTCGTCCTTGTTGTTGCCTGCATCGGTGACGAATACGATGGCGGTGTCGCCCGTTTCAAGGATCCTCCAGCGTGGAATGACGGCCTTTTCGACATCGAGCTTTATTGGAATGGTCGATTTTTCTTCGAGGCTCTGGACATAGACTGTCGACTTGCTGGATACACCTTCAAAACCAGTGCAGTAGGCGATCCACTTGCCGTTAGGCGATATCTCGGGATGGTAGGCGTCAATGCCTTTGGTAATTTCCTTGACGGAGGATATTCCATTCAGATAGTCAATGATGGCGATGTTCCCGGAAACATCGTTGCGGAAGGCAAGCTTCGTGTTGTACGAGCCGGTGATGCCCTTGACAGTCTCGTTCCCCGCAAGTGGAGTGACAATGCTCGTCTGGGAAATCCCGTTGTCGCCCATCCAAAGTGCGTTGGGGATGTTTCCGAACGCGAGTCTAAATCCGACATATTCGGCTCTTGTGGATGATGTGACCGTATAGACGTCGCCACGGCTGTAAGGATTGAGTTCCTTTTCCGATGAAGTGTAACACCCTCCTTTGACGACCCTCTCTCCCATGTTGCCGCCGTCGGGAGCGCCGACGTAGTTGGTGATGGTGGTATCGCGGAAAGCTCCCATCCAGTCGTTCACCCATTCCATGGCGTTGCCTGCCATGTCGCAGAATCCGGCTGCGTTCGTGTCCTTGCTGCAAACAGTGTGGAGCTTGTATCCGGAGTTGCTGTTGTTCCAGCTCTTGCCAGTGTCCCAAGCGCGGGTTGCCGCGTAGATCCATTCTGCCTCGGTCGGGAGTCTGAACGCCTTCGCGTCGGCGTGGAACGAGATTCCCTCCAGGTAGGTGCAGTGCCCTTCGCCATCGAATACTGCCTTGCTGTAGGTGTAAGCTGTGTCGTATCCTTCCAGCTTGCTTTTGGCATTGGCGAAAAGGACTACATCGTAATAAGTGATATCGGTTATGGGAAGGCTGTCGTTACTGCAATTTTTGAAAGTCTTGAGTTTTGTTTCCTTGGCAACCTTGCCGTAATCTCCGCAAGTTACTTCATGGACACCCATGTAGAAGTCGTATTTGAGGACGACCTTCATGGAGGGGCGTTCGTTAGCTTTGAAACTCTTGTCGTTGGTACCGATATTGATAGTTCCGCCTTTGACGAAAACCATGCCGTTGACGGCTTGGACAGTGTCTTTTGTGATGGTGTCTGCCTCTGTCGTGTCGGTTGCTGCAATCTCGGAGGAGTCTGTTGCAGATGTGTCGGCATCTTCAATGAAATCAATTATCAGTATTTCCGACGGATCAACGCTGTCGGAAGAGTTTGATTCGCTATTGCTGCAGGCGACAATGACGACTAGAAAAAATAAAAGCGAAACGAACTTGTGCATATTTCCCTTCTTCTCTTTTAAAATGTAATAAGAATGTAAGAAAAGGAGGGTTTGGAAACGGAAAATGGTGCGTTGGTGGAAGTTTTTTACCGGGAAAAGTCGCGGCGTAGCGGTTTCAGCTGCTTGATGACGGCTTGCAGTTCCTTGGGAAGCGGGCAGTCGAGCACAATCTTGTCGCCGTTCCAGAAGAATTCAAGGCGGCAGCTGTGCAAAAAGAGCCTGTTCAGGCCGAATTCCTTCTTCACTTCGCGGTTCAGCGCGAAATCGCCGTAGCGGGTGT
>JAEEGK010007380.1_pt1 | contig 26218 bp, 15 predicted proteins | sample 8958771 | NCBI WGS metagenome assembly JAEEGK01 (sample SAMN16246547, study PRJNA631951) | gut metagenome | biome: gut microbiome; feature: rumen; material: SC-attached | host: Bos | place: Iran: Karaj | collected 2018-10 | reverse complement strand
ATAAATTATAAATAATATTTAATTATCCCTTAATTATTATTTTCCTCATTATTTTTAACTTCTTCACCCATATCATCTTTTACTTCATCTTTAATTTCTTTTTTTTCTTCTTCTTCTTTTGGTTCAATTTTTTCATTATCATTTTTATTTTCTTCAATTTTATCTTCTTCAGGATTATAAGCATTAACATCAATTTCTCCAGTAATCCCAGAATTAGCATATATAGCTTCAACTAAGTTTTTTTCAATTTCATATTTAATTGCAAATTTATCAATAACACGTTTAATAGTTTCTTTATCAATATTAAATTCAACCATATTATTTGCATAAGATAATAATTGAGAAAAACCAGCATTAGACATTATTTTTTTTTGTTCTTTTTCATTATTTTCTGTGTTTTTATTTATTTTTTTATTTTTCTCAATTTCTTTCTTAGTCATTAAATCGATTATTCCATTCCAAAAATCAATTGATTTTAACCATTGATTATTTTCAATAGATTCCATTAAATAAACTTTTTTATTTTTATCATTTTTGTCTTCAATATAATAAGTTTGTGATAATATAATACAATTTTTTCCTGCTTCAAAATCTTTTTCTTTTTCAGCAATATCTAAAATTAATGTTAAAACTTCTTTTAAATTATTTATTATTTCTTCTTTTCTAGCATATCTACCTTGAGTTCTTTGTTTACTTAAATTAATTAAAAAATAATCTCTAAATTCTTTTTGTTTTAAATATTCAAGTAATTTTTCTTGTTCATTAAAAGTGACATTTGTTTTAAAAAAGTTAACAGTCATTTTTCTTAATTCATTTTTCTTATCTTCAAATTCTTGATTAAAATCAGGGTAAATTCCAGAAAAATGTAATTTCATTTCTCTCATAACATTATATTTAAATTCTTCTGATTCTTTTGTTTCTGTTGATTTTGTTATTGGTTCATAAGGACAAAATATTATCTCTTCATCTGGTTTCATTGTTCCTTTATTAGTTTCTATAAATTGATTTATATCTTTTTTAATATCCATTTTTTTTATACTTTCCTCAAATACATATATATTATTTATTATTATTTGTAAATCTTTTTTTAATTCAGCTACATATAACATTAATATTGTTTTTATTTCTTCTCCACTATCATTATCTCTTTTTTCATAAAATTGAAGGATATTATTTTGTTTTTGATTAAAGTCAATTCTTAATTTATTTGCATTTTGAATTTCAGAGACATATTTATTTTCATAATTCTTTGCTTCATTCATTAAATCATTTTTTTTATTTTCTAATTTATTTAATGTTTCCATATTTGCCTGAGAAACATCAATTTCTTTTGTTTTAACAACAGCTCTTAATTGATTTTCAGCAGCAGAAGCAGAACTATAAAATACTCTTTTAGCTTTTTCCACCGAATTTTTAGCAGAATTATAATTTTTTAAAGCTTTTTTTAAATTATTATATTTTTCTTTTTCTTCATAATAAATTGGATCTAATATAGCATCTAATTTTTGAAAAATATAATTTGGCATTGCTTTTTCTAAACATTCAAATGCTTCTCCTTGTTTTAATATATTTGAAATTAAAGCTAATAAAGCATCATTTTGAGTATTGTTTGATTCTTCTAATTGAAATTTCGATTTTACTATATTTAAGTTTGATTTGGAAAAATCCAAGCAGCCTGATTTGTATTTTGTAAATAATGTTTTTAAATTTGATAAATAATTATATTGTCTAATATATCTTTCATGTAATGCTTCAAAACGATTCCATAAATGATCTTCAAACTTTAATAAAGGTATTTCTTGTATTTCTTGATTTGTTGAAGGTTCATTTTCCATTTAATTAAATTTATATTGATTATTTAAACTAATTTATAAAAAAATGATGTTTTTTTTATTTAAATTTAAAAATATATTATTTGTTTCATTCAATATATTTGTTTAATTTTTATATTATTCATTGGTAAAATATTATTTATGAAATTATTGAAGTCAGGATAATTTTGATATTATATTTTGACATTAAATTAATATAAAATAGTTTATATTCATCTCTTTCATTTTGCATAATTTTTCTTTTTTCTAGAATTAAACATTATATATTAATCTTATTATCAATTTTTATTTTTTCTATATCATTTCTTCTTTAATTGTATAATTTATTCAATTTATTTTATTTAAATAACCTTCCATTAATTTTAAACTTTAATATTTTTTAATTTAATCATTTTCAAAAAAACCAAAAACACATATTTATTTCAAAATTCTTTCTCAACTTATTATCATAATCAAATAATATAGTTTTAGTATTATAAACATTTTTATATAAACCCAATTGTAAATGATAAATTTATTTTCAAAATTCTTAAGAATTTGGAAAAGAATTATCTTAATAAACAGTTTAACATCTTATATGAATCAGACTATTTTAAATAAAACTAATTTTTATCGAATAATAATATATATGAAAAATCAAAATAAAATAATAATAAAATATGGAATTTTACCAAATTTTGGAAATAAGGAACTGATTTTATAAATAATAAACAATGAAAAGAAAGCAAAGAATCCTTTTTGAAAATAAACATAAAAAAAAATATATAAACCAAAATTATATATCATATCAAAATGACATAAATGAAAAAATGAATTCAATATTTACTTCATAATATTTTATTTCTTTCTATTAAATTAAAAAATTATAAAGACCATTTATTAGAAGTTATTAATTAATTTGAAAATGTATCTTTTAACTTATAAATTGGTAAAAAATCTAATATTTAAAAAAAAATTAATTAATAAAAATTAATTCTTTTATATATTTATTTATATTATATTGTAGAAATATTTATGAGTATTAAATTAAATTTTTTTTTTTCTCTTAAATTAATTATTTTTAAAGTAAAAATATAAATTATTATTTATTAAAATGAATTTTATTCGTTCTTTAAATGATGCAACAAAAAAATTTGCAGATTACTTCACATATATAGAAAATAAAATTCAAATTCCAAAAAATATAGAAGAAAACTTAATTCAAATAAATAGTAATGTAACATTATGGATAGAAGACTCAAAATTTGATGATGGTCAATTTTTATCAATATTTAAAAATAAATATAAAGAAAATTTCAGAATATATAATTTAACACCAAGAATTTTAAATTTTACTGATAATTTAGAAAAAGTAGTAAATTGTCATCCTCCAAATTATCCTTCTTATACTTTAGAATATTTAATTAACTTTTCAATAAGTTCTAAAAATTATATTTCATTAAATGAAGATAATGTGTTAATAATTCATGATGAAATAAAAGATGGAAAAATTTTTTGTTTATTAAGTTCATTAATATCTTATTATGTTATAAAATCAAATGGTCCAATTGAACCAATTTCAGTATATGAAAATATTATATCATTAAATAAATTATTTAAGGAGATTTCAAATAATTCAGAAATAAAAAATCATTTTAGATATTTAAATTACTTTTCTTCTATTCAGCATTCTCCAATTTTATCTTTGAAAAAGATATATTTAAAAAATATAATGATTAATGGAGCTCCAGCAATTGATAATATTGAAAATTCAAGTGAAGGTCCTTATGTTACAATAAATAAAAATAGTTTTTTTTCTCCTGTAATAAGAATAAATTCAAATGGAAAAATTATATATTGTTCATATAAAAAAGGAGATGAAGTTCAAAAATATTTTTATTCTAATGACATAACAATTTCTTTTGATATTAATAATATTTTATTTGGTGATGTTACTATTGAATTTTTACATAAAGGTGAAAAATGTTTTAAACAACTTTTTGTGATTCAATTTAATACTTTTTTTTATGATAATAATAATATTACATTTAATAGAGAAGATATTGATTCAATATATAAAGATATAAGATATCCAAAAGAATTTAATGTTAATTGTGTTGTTGATCATAATAAAGATGAAATATTATCTTCTTATGATGAAGAAAATATTAAATGGAAGAAAATTTTAGGGAATTTAATTTTAAAAGGTTATCACAAAGAAAATAACATTAAAGAAGAAAAAAAAGAAAATGGAATTAAAAAAGAAGAAAAAATGAATAAAGAAAAAGTAAATGATGATGAAGAAGAAGAAAAAGATAATCATAAAATTGTGAATAATAAAAATAATATTAATTTATTATCTGATGATACTTTTCAAAATAATACTGTAGATCAAGTTCAAGATTTATTAAATAAAATAGGAGATAAAAGTTTAAAAGATAATGAAAATTTAGAAGAAGATGATGTTGATGAAGATGTTGAAAATTACTTAAAACAATTAGAAAATAAATAAATAATATTAGCTTATTATTAAACTATTTATATTTTATTTAAAAAATAAAAAAGTTTTCTTTTATTGGTTGTCTAAAGTTTTTGAATAAGGACAAAAAAAAATTGTTTGATTTAAATGATCAATCAATAAGAAAGTTACATAATAAATTTCTTTTGAATTTAAATAAACTTTTATATCATAATTAAACTTTTTCTCAGGTTCTATTTTTGGAATTTTAATTGATAAATTTCCATCAATAAAAAAATTATCTTTTAAAGTTTCATTATAAAGATAATTTTCTTTAGTATTATTTTCATTTATATCAATTTCATCAAATGATTGATAAAAATATATTAAAAGTCTTAAATTTCTTTTTTCTTCTTTTGTTTTATTAAAGATTGAAAAATTAATACTTTCATAAATATTATCAAATATATCTTTTTCTTGATTAATATAAATGTTTAAACTAAAACTATTAATTAATTTTATTTGATTTAAAAATTTTTTTTCATTGAAAATTTGATTCAATGTTATTTCTCCATTTACATTATCCATTTTACTAAAATTCCATTGAAATCCAATTTTTGCAAAATCTGAGTTTGATTCAATTTCACAAGATATTTCTTTGAATTCATTACTTCCACAAATTTCTTTATTTATTATTCTATCTAAATTTTTATCTATAAAATATATTTGAATAGGACTTATATGCTCATTTTTTATTCCAAGTAATAATTTTATTTTATCGGAGCAATATATATATTTATATTTTTTTAAATGTTTTTCTGTTTCATTCATTTTTTCATTTACCTCAAAAATGACATTTTTATATTCGTAATTAATTATTTGAATACATTTTGTAATTAATCCTTTGTCATCTTCACTAAATTCAATACAAGATTTAATTATTCTTAAATCTTCTTTACATATTCTAGTACAAAATTTATTAGATATTACAGGAATTATTTCTTTATATGAAAAATTAATTAAATCTAAAGTTTCTAAATTTTTAGAATAAAATAAATAAGGTTTAATTATATAACTATTTTCTTTTTCACTTATTAAATTTTTTTCATTTGATTTATAATATAATCTAAATTCAATTTTAGCATATATACTTCTATGCCAATATTTATAATTAAAAACATAATTTTCTTTTGGTTTAATTTCAACTTTTTCAACAATTTCATTCAAGGTTATTTTAAAGTTATTTTTTTTATAAACAAAAACATAACAATATAACTCATTAATATTAAATTTTCCAACATTTACCAAAAGAAAAGAAAAAACATAATATTGATATTCATATAAAACAACTCCTCCATTAATAATATGAAAACTATTATCTAATATTTGATAATTTAACAATTCAATTTCAGGATAAACTAAAATATTATTTAAATAGGCTTTTTCTTTTTTTAAAATAGGAGACAATGGATCATTTAAAACATTATCAAATTGATAAAATAAACCATTTCCATTATCATCACAATATTGAACTGAAATTGAATTTTCAATTTCATATTGTATTCCTAAAATATCTAAAATACCTGTTTCATTTATTTTTATATTACAAATTGCAGTTGTTGAAGATTTTGGTTTAATTATTATATTTGTTGGATAATTAAATATTTTTATTCCTTTAAATAATATTCTTATTTTACTTATATTTAAAGTAAAAGGAAATGAATTAAATAATTCTACTTTTATCTTTTGATATGAATTTTTAGTCCAATAATAATCAAATTTTTTTTTATTTTCCCAAGGATTAAATATTAAAATTTTATTTGTAAAACTTTCACTTTTTGAATTTGGAATAATATCTAATTTAATTTCAGAAGATAATGGAATTATTCTCATTAAAAATGGGATTTTTGATAAATTCAAAAAAACTTTTTTTTGATTTGTTAATGATACATCTCTATAATATCTTAAATCATAAGAAAATTTATCATTTTCTTCTATATAATCACATAAAGTTTGAATTGTTCCTAATGAATATTTTATACTTTTATCTCTGTTATTTTCATAATTATTATAATATTCAATTATTAAAGAATTTAATTCAATTTGAAGAAATTTCCAAAAAAATAAAAAAATATAATCTTTAATGAAAGATAAATTATTTTTCACTGTTATTTTATTTGTTTTATCATATTTTTTTTTATAACATAACTTATATTGATTTGATTCTTTATCATATAAAGTAATACAAATTGGTTTATGTAAATGTAAAACTAAATATTTATGTACTGTTAAAAATGTATCATAAGATTCTATAATATTATTCGAAACATCATAAATATTAAACAACTTTGAAATTTTTTTAAACATAGATGGTAGCATTTTTTTAAGCTCAATATTATAATAACATTTTCTAAAAGCTTTATAATAAAAAAAATTTGATCTTCTTCTCATTCCTATTTTATGATATAATTTACTTAATCTTAAATAATTTATAAAAAGTTGATTTTCAAAATCATTTTTAGATTTAATTGTTTTGAAAATTGATAAAAGATTTTTAACACAATCTTCAAAACTTTTTTCACTTCCGGAAGGAAAATTAGTATAATAATATAATAATCTAAAAGTTGCTTCAATTTGAGAAATATAATTATATTCATTTTTATATTTAATAATAGCTTTATTAATAAGAATAATTATATCTTTATTTAATGTAACTTTATTTCCATTTAAAACATTTTGTCTATCTATATAGAATAAAACTAATGCTTTCATTTCTTCAAATTTGCTTTGTTGAACTCCTGAAAAAGAATTAATTGCTCTATCTATAAATTTAATAATGCCTTTTAATTTTTGAATTTGAATAAAATATGCTAAGAATTCTTTTATTAAATTTAAGTTTGTTAAAGTATATTTTTGATTTAAAGTAGTAAATCCTATTTCTTTTACATAATTTACATATCCATTTACTATTAAATCACTTACTATCAAACTTATTTCTTTATAAAGAGTTTTTTTCCCTTTATTTAAAAAAAATACTGTTTTTTCTTCTAAATATTCTTTTGTGTTTTTTTCTTTATCAAATAAAAAAATTAATCTACTTCGAGTAAAATCAAAATCTTTTAAATTCATTATTTCATTCTTATATTTTTCAATAATTGATTTTCTTTTATTTATTTCATCGATTGTTATATATAAAGTTATATTCATATTTCTTAGAATAGACAATTCAGAAAAGGTATATTTTTCTGAATTATTATCTTCATAATATTTTACATAATAATATAATCTTGTTCCATTTGGTGATGGTAAAGTAAATGTACTTACATTTGTTGAAAATAATCTCTTTAAATTTTCATAAAATGTAAAATCTTTATTTTTTTCTATAAAATTTAATTTACAATTGATTTTTGCCAAATCATATAATAAGTCATTACTATCTATTTGAGGAATTAAATTATTATTTGAATTATTTTCAATTAATATTGACATTTTTTTAAAATAATTATTTAATATTTAAAAAAAAAATAATAAATAACTTCTTATCTTTTTCAATCTATAAGTATTAAAATGTAAATATCATTAGCCAAGACTAGAAATAAATATCTTTATTTTCATTTTCTATTATTTTTCCTAATTTTTCATTTAATGTTTTTATTCTGAATTCATCATTAGTAATAGGTGAAGGGTTATCATCAATATCCATATTGTTTTCATTTTCTTCTTCTTTTATTGCTTTTGGATTTTCTCCATTAATAATTTGAGAAATATCTAAAATTTTTAATGTGGTTTTATCACATATATCAATAAAATCATCTAAATATTTTTGGCATATAGATTCCTTTTTAATTGGATTTACACTTAAATCTAAATTCATTAATTGACTTTCAATCTTATAATTTTTTTTCTTCACTTTTGTTAATCCAATTAATTTAAGAAGTGTTTCAAAATTTGAAATATCATTTTTATATAGAGATAGAACATTTAAATTTCCTGAAATAATTAAATTTCTTATTTCATTATAATTTGAATCATTTAATTTACAATTATACATATATAATTCTTGGATTGAAACATTTTTACACATACTTTTTAAAAAATTTCTTCCGAAATGATTATTAAAATTACAATTACTTACAGATAAAGTTTCAATTGAGCAGTTTTTTTTTTCTATCATTTTATTTAAAATTTTAATGGAAATTTGATCCATTAAAGTTTTAGATAAAAATAAATGTTTGATTTTAATTTTTTTTTCCATTATTGTTGACAAAATATATTTTGTACCATATCCTAATTTACATTTATTTAAATTTAATGTAATTAATTTAGGGAATTTAACTATACTTTCAGAAATTGCTTTCCCTGAACTCTCATCAATTTTAATATTATTATTATAATTTAATTCCACAGCAGAACAAAAACCATTTAAACCAATATTAAAAAATTCTAACTGACTAGTGGTTAAATTCATTTGGCCAATATTAACTATTAGAATGTTTTGATTGAATAATAAATTTTTTCCAAGTTCATATAATCCAATTTCCCCGAATTTATTTTGATTAAATATAATATGTTTAATTCTTTTATCATATTTTATTACAGAAGCCATTACAAAAGAAGAATCATATTCTAAAAAAGCTTGTGATATGTCATATTGAAATGGTATTTTTTCTATTTCTATTTGCTTGCAATTTGTTATTTTATAAACTGCAAATAATATATAAAACAAATAATTAAATGATGATTTTGGATATGAATATAAAATTTTTAATTGAGAAAGAATAAATTTTCTTAGATTGTCATTTTCTTTATCATAAATTAATTGAAATTTTTTAAATTTTATTATCGTACCCAAATAAATTAAAGGAGAAATTAGACTAGTAATTGAATTTTCCTTTTCAACATTTTTTAAGAGTTCTTCTACTTTTTCATCAAAATTATTATAAAAATTTTTTAATATTTTTTTTAACGAATTCCCTAAATTTTCAAATAAATTCATATATTGTTTTTTTTTAATCACTTCTTTTTTATCGTTTGTTAATTCTCCATTTGTTTCATTAAAATTAAATTCAACAACTTCTTTTAAATAAGATTGTATTGGTTCTTTTAAAATTTGTGAAATAAAAGAATTTTTTTCAAGATTTTCAAAAGTTTTTCCTCTTTTTATTTTATTAAAATTATCATATAAGTAAATATTAATGGTATGTTCTTTTCCACAATTAAATACTAATATTAAAGCATTAATCAAGCAAAATTCTAATAAATCAGGATAATAATTTTTATTTATTGTTAATTCATATAATAGATTTTTTATTTTTTTGTAATTTTCAATAGAAAAATCGCTATTAATTTCTTTAATTAAAAAATTATTCAAATTATTCTTATTTTCTTCTTCTTTAAGTATTTTCATATCATTTAGTTTATTTTTATTTTTAATTTGACTATTATCGTTTAAATAATCTTCTAATTTGTTATTATCAATTAATGTAAAAAATATCAAATAAATTATCATAAATATATCTTTCTCACTGATAATTGATTCAGGAATTTTATTAAAATTTTTTTTTATTGTATCTGAAAGGACAAAATTTTTCATTAAAATAGTTAAAATAAATTAAATTTCATGGAATTTTATAAAACCTTCTAAAAATAAAAAAAATAAAAAAAAAAAAAATAAAAAAATAAAAAATAAAAAGTATAACTCCTGAAAATATAAGGCAAAAAATAAAAAAAAAAAAAAATAAAAATGAGTTCAATATATCCTACTAATCTCCCAGCTTATATTTATAACCATGACCCGACAAAAATAGACTATCGTAAATCATCCTATATATACCAAGACAAAAAGCGTCAAGGTCTCTTAAAAGAAGAAAAAGCATTTAATTTAGGAGATTCTCAATCGACAATGGATTATGAGCCTGACTTTGTAAAATATGATAAACAAGTTCTTCGTTTTTATGGTTATTTCAAAGAATCAGTAATAGAAAATGAGATAGAAAATGCAAGAATAAGACCATTAGTAATATTTTATTATTTATTAGATGATTCAATTCAAATAAATGAAATTAAACAAACAAATAGTGGAATTCCTCAAGGAGCATTTTTAAAAAAAGGAAAAGTTATTAAAAATGATGGTACTCCTTTAACATATAAAGATTTTCAAATAGGAGAAGATGTTACTATATATTCTAAAATCATTAGAATATATGATGCTGATCAATATACTAGAGATTTCTGTGCTATGAATGGAATGAGATTAGCTGCTGCTCAAAATGTTCCTTTAGATTCTTTTACTATTAAACAAACTATTAAACCTATTGGACAAAAAGATCATGCTATGAAAGATTATTTAGAATATTCTATGGGTGGAGGAAAACCAAAAAGTGCTAAACAATTTTTAGAAAATGATAGAAAAGTTTTAAGATATTATGCTACAAATGAAGGATTAAAATATATTATTCATTATTTTTTAAGTGATGATACTGTTGAAATTAGAGAAGTTAATTATAATAATTCAGGAAGAGATCCTTTCCCATTATATTTAAGAAGAAGTAAATTACCAAGAAAATTTTCTTTAGGTCAACCCGGTGATATTCAAGCAAGTGATTTTTATAAGGATTCTGATATAGAACCATTTATGACTCTTTGGGCATTTAACAGACCATTTAAAATTTTAGGTTGTGATGAATATACAAGTGATTATTATTTACAAAATTATAGAAGAAACTTCCCTGTTGGTGGATTTGAAGACCCACCACAAAAAGATAAAGGAAAAATTATTATTCCTCCTTATAATGGATTCGGTTCTGAAGAAGATTCTCTTGGAAATTGCTTAAAATTAATTAATAAACCTCCTAAGAAAGATTATTATAAATATATTAATAATGATAAAATTATTCTTAGATATCTTGCTAGATTAAATACTAGAGTTCTTGAAGATGTTGATAGAAGATTTTTAATTTCATTTTTCTTAGCTGATGATTCAATTCAAGTTTATGAAATGAGTAATAGAAATTCTGGAATTTGGGAAGGAAAATTTTTGGAAAGAGGACAATATAAAAATGTTGAAAATGAAAATAAGAAATTTACTGTTAGTGATTTTGAAGTTGGAAAAAGTATGATGATTAATAAGTTTTCCTTTTATGTTCTTGATGCTGATGAATTTACTAAAAAATGGATGGCTGAAAATATGATTAGATAAATATATTTTTGGCTTTTTTAAAATAAATGATGTTTTAAATTTTTTGATTTTTTAAATTTTTGAGAAAAAATCTTTTTTTTTTTATAATCATTATTTTTTTTATTTAAAATCAATAATTAAATTAAATAATGAATAATTTAATCATTGTTGAAATATTTATCTTCATCATCTAAATTGATTTATAATCTCTGATAATAGAAGATTTTTTTCATTAAATACATAAAGTAAAATTAGAATTATTTTTTATAAATAAATCATTAATATAAATATTACCTTATTTAAATTATCTTATTTCTTTATTAATGAATTAGATTTTTTATTTTTGTTAACTTCTCAAAAGAATATTACTTTAAATTAAAGATATTTTTAATAAATTATTTTAAAGCTATTAATTATACCATTTATTTTCTGTAATTTTTAAGATAATCTAAAATTTTCACAAAATAATTTTATATTTTCATACTCATAAATATATTTATATATTTTAATCAACTTAATTATCTTTATTTAGAATATTATTAATTTAATTTCTTCTTTTTTTCTAATTATATTTATCATTTAAAAGAAGATTTTTTTTAGGAATATTTTTAGAAAAGTTATTTATAATTTTTGACAATTTTGAGTATCTTAATTCACAATTATCATTACCCTTTATATTATAATAATTATTAATTTTTTCTTGAGAATTATTTTTTATTTTTTTAAAATATTTTTTATCTAATATTTTCCTATTCAAAAAATTATCTTCCTCTTTATTCTCAATTTCATTTAATGGATGAGATAAATTTAATGAATCTTTTCTTTTTTTATTATTTTTAATATAATCTTCATTTTTTTTAGAATGAATAACTTGAATAGAATTTCCAATAAAAGAAACATAACTATTATTTTTATTAAAATAACTATTTTCACCATCAATAGAATTAAACATATCTGCATTTAAATTATTAACAGGTATTTTTTTTAAATTTATTTTAGGAGTTCTAAAAGTATTGTTGTTTTTAAAAGAATAATTTTTATATGATAAAGCAAATCTATTTTTATTGTCTTCTTCTTCTTCACTGTGTGCTCTTTGTATTTTATATATATCTTTTTGACAGTTTCTTTTTAATAATTTAGGAAAAATTGAGTAACTTCTTTCAATTTTTTTTAAATCTTCTATACTCATTGAGTCATTAAATCTATATTTTATTAAATTTATTTTTTTAGTTTCTTCATCAATATTATTTTCAGATTTTATTTCATTATTATTATGATTTTTTGATTCTAAAAATATTTCACTATTAACTTTATGATTTTTAGTTGGTATTTCTGAAAAACTTTTACTTTGTGAATTTACAATTTTTATTTTTTGATAAAAATTCTTTCTACTAAATTCATTTAATTCATCAATATTATCATTTTCATTATTATTATTACCATTATTCATAAAAAACAAAGAATTAAAATTAGAATTTTTGAAATTTTTCCTGTTCAAAAAATTATTAAAACTATTATTATAAGTTAATTTCATTAAATTATGATTTTCATTACTTTTAAACAAATGAGAACCTTCAATTTCTTGAATATTAGATAATTGTTTTCCATTTTCATTATTTATAATTTCATCTATATTTTCATTGGTTCCTATTACTCCATTAATATTTTTTTTTAAATTATTATCTATATTTTTTCCATTTTTTTGATTTTGAAAATTTTCTTTTTTTTTGTTGTTATTTTACTATTTGATTTATTATTATTACTCTTAGAATTTAGATTTAAATTTTTATCTAAATTTTTTTCTATTAAATCTTTCAATTTAGATTTAATATCTTTAATATTAATATTCAATTGAGATAAATTACTTTTAATTTGCTCAAATTCTTTTTCATAATATTCAAATTTAATAGCAACATCACAATTAGTTTGTTTAATATTTTCAATTTCTAAATTAATTTTTTCATACATTTCTTCTTTAATTTTATTTTCTTTTTCCATTTCATAAGTTAAATTTTCAATAGAATTCTTAAGAGCAATAAGATTATTATTATTTTCTAGATTAATATCTTGAATTTTATTATCATATAATTTCATCATATCAGTTAATTTAATTTCACTTTGGACAATACAGTTTTTAGTATAATCATAAACAGATTTAGTTAAACTATCTATTTGAAGTTTAACATTTTGCATATTTGAATCTAATTGTTCTTTATAACTTTTTAAATTTATAACATTTTTTTCTTTATCATTTACTAGTTCTTTTATATTTAATAAAACATAATCTATAAATCCATGAAAGTTTTTAAATTTACCCATTCCTCCAATTATTCCTGAATATATTATACTTTCAGAAAGTAATTTACCATGACCGAAAATTAGATCTTGTAATTCTTTATATTTTGATTCTATTTTTACTTTTTGATTAATGAATTCATCTTTTGTATTATTCTTAAATTGTAATAATAAATTCATTTTCTCTTCCATATTTTTATTAATGATTATTAAACTTGATAAATCATTCACTTTTTGATTTAAAGAAATTGTTTTGTTTTTATAATCATCTAATTTTGTTTCTACTGATGATAAATTTTTATCAATTTTTGAATTTAATTTATTTTCAATTAATTTAATATCCTTTAGTATGTCATTTTTAAATAATAAGAAATCTTTTTGAAAATTATTTTGAGGATAATTCAATAAATTTCTAAAAGTATTTTGTTGTTCAGTCATTTATTAATTAAATAATAAATTTTTCAATTTTCAAAAAAAGAATCATAATAAAATTAATAAATTATTTTAGATATGATAATAAAAGTATATAAAAAAAAAGATATATAATAATAATATATTTAAATGAAGGAATTAAACAACAATATTAGTTCCAATAAAAAATAATGTAATAACTCATAATGAAAAAAAATAATAAAAAACATTTAATTTGGTCAGAAAAAATAAGAAGATCAAGAAATCCCAATATGTAATATTTAATCTAGAAAACAGGAAAAAATAACATATCAATTTAAAAATGTATAGTAAATATGATAATTATTTGTCTTGTGAAATATTATCGAGATATAAAAAAAATATTATAATAAAAAACTTTTAAAAAAATAAAAAAATCATTTAAATAAATTAATAAAACAAAATATAAAAAAAATTCTTTCAGTTATATTAAATAATAAATAAAAAAAAAAAAAAAAAAAAAATGGATTTTTTCAACACCAACAACGACACTCGTTTCCTAATGTCAATTCCCAAAAAGCAGGCAAAATCCTATGAGATAGACTTAGGTCAAAATGAAGGAGCATATTCAGAGCAATTATTAATTCGTTACGGTGATAACACATTAAACCATATGATGGCAAGTAACAAAAAAAGTGCAACAAAGATGGAAATGGATGATATAGCAAGAATGAATGAACAATTAAGACCATTTCAAGAAAGACCAAAAGATGAAGAAGGCGCAGTTTCATATAATACATTATGTGATAATATTGAAGTAAAAATTGGAAAAATGGATGATTCTGCAAATTATTTAAGTGAATTTGAAGGAAATTTAAATAAAGCTATTGAAGTTATGACTAATGATATATTTAAATTTTTTGATGATACTTATAATGAATTTAATCCTCAATTGTTAGAAAAATATAAATATTTAAAAAGTAGAATAAAAGAACAAAAAGATGAAAATGCTAATTTGTTAAAACAAATTGATTTATTGCTACAAGAAAATACACAAATAATGGATATGGTTTATAAAGTTGGGTCTAGATTAGAAAATCTGGAAAAAAAAGTTGGAATTGAAAAACCAATTGAAGAAAGTGAAAATGGAGAACAAAGTAATGTTGGAAGTGGAGAAGAAGAAGAAGAAGAAAGCCAAGGTAGTGAAAATAATAATAATAATCAAAGTTATGAAGGAGAAGAAGAAGAAGAAGATAAAATTCCTGAAGGGGAATAATTGTTTTAAAGGAAAAAATTTATTTTTTATCAATTTTTTAATTTTTATAATGTGATATTCCATAATTTTTTTTCTTTTATAAATTTATTTAAAAAATGTTTTTTATTTTTTTAATATTTAAGCAATTATTATTTTTTGATTTTTTAAAACAAAAGAAGTAAAAAGTAAATGAGTGAATTATACGAAGTAGAAAAAATTATTGATAAAAGAAAAAGATTTGGTAAAGATGAATATAAAGTGAAATGGTTAGGTTATAAAATGTCAGAGTGTACATGGGAACCAGTGGAAAATTTATTGAATGTAATGGATGAAATTGAAAAATATGAAAATAGTCATAAGGATAATCAAAATAAATCTGACAATAAAATAGAAATTAATAATAAATCTTATCATGAAGATAATAATAATGTTTATACTGTCGATTATAGATATAAAAATGTTATTACAATTAAAGTAATCAATAATAATTTATATGGAATTGTTCAATATGATAATAATGGTACTATTGAAGAAAAAAAAATTTTGACTTCTGAACTTAAGAAACTTAATCCCTTTATTTTAATTAAATTTTATGAGTCTAAAATTAAATTTACATAAATATAATTTTCTTTTGGCTTTTTATTAAATATAAAAAAAATGACTGATATAAATTTAAGAAATATTCATATTATTCAAGATACTTTAACTCAATTTAGAGAAGAAGTGAGAAAATCAATAATGGATCCTAATTATTCTAAAGTTGGAATAATTCATTTAAAAAATACTTTAGAAGATTTAGAAAAAGAAATGAAAAAACAAGAAAAACAAATTAATCAAAATTATCAAAATCAAAAAAATACATTAAAAGATTCTCATAGAATGGTATATAATCCACCAAAACTTCCAGTTTTAAGACAAAAATCTTCTAGAATAATAAATTATACTCCTGATGACAATATTTATAAATTAGATAAATTTATAAATTTAAAAAATACTGATAGATTGAGAGATTACAAAAATAAAAGAGAACATTATACTGAAAATGTGTTTAAAACTAAAAGATTGAAGTCTGCAATTAATAATATAAATAATGAAGATCAATTCTTTTATGAAGAAAATAAGGTTGAAAAAAGTATGAAAGTTCCAAATTATATGAATCCTCAAAAAAGAATAAGTTATTCTATTAATCACAGAAGATTTCAATCAAATAATCTTGTATTTTATGATAAAAATAAACAACCTATAATAAGGAATAAAGATTTAAATAAAGGTATTTTAAATTTACAATATAAAAAAATTATACCAAAAGGAGCTGATTTAACTCCTGCTTTTGATTTACATGGTGGAAATCCATTCCAAATAAATAAAAGAATGTCTGATTATACTAGAAAAGGATTAAAGGACGAATATAGAGGATTTAAAGGATATAAGAATAAAGAAAAAGAAAAAGAAAAAAAAATATTATTAAAAGAAGCAAAAGGAACAAGTATAAATCCTAGTCAAGTTAATACTCAAAAATCTCCTATTAATACCAATAAATTAAATACAATATACACAAATGATAATAATAATAATACAAATAATACTATCTCTAATAATACTCTTAATAATTCTATTTCAAATTTAAAATTAAATCCACATAATACATTTATAACAGAAAAAAAATTTTCCATAGAGAATAGTCAAATATCAGAATCACAACAAATTACAATTGAAAAGAACTCAAAATTATTGGTTTTTTCAAACTTTGAAGTTGTTAAAGATGAATCTTATTATAAATTCTATGAAATAAATCAAAATTATTGGGCTCAAATATCTTATATAATAGATAATTTTATTAGATTATGTAAGAAATTAACATTAAAATATGTTCAAGTATATCAAGATAAAATATTAGAATTATCAAAAGATGAATTAAAAGTTATTCAGAATAGAGATTTATTACTTTGTATATATGAAAAAGATTTAGATGATTTAGGTTTAAATCCTAAAAATCCAATTGAATTATATGCAACATTAAAAGAAAAATTTGTAATTAAAATCCAAACCTCATTCAGACAATATTTAATGAAGAAAAAAGTAGAAGAAATGAAAATATATTTTAAAAGATTAATTTTTATGCAACATATAATAAGATCATCTAAATTAAAAATAAAAGCAAGAGTTGAAGCTAAAAAAATATTCGAAGAAAGATATCAACAATGGAAATTAATGATGAATAATTTTAAGAAAGATTGGGATACAATAAAAAATTCCCCAAGAATCGAAATTCACTTTAATTCAATATCTCTTCCTACAACAAATTCAATATATTTAAATACAACATTTCATAAATTTACAGAAAGAGAAAACAATGAATTAAATAGAATAATAAATTTAATAGATGATAATGTTGAAATATTATATATATCTCCACAGGAATTAAATCCGGATATAATAACGTATTATACTTCAATTTTAACAACTTTAGACATAAAAAATATTAATGAAAGATTTCATATAATTATTCCTGAAGCTGTTGGAAATTTTTATCCTCATTATTCAATAAGTGAATTATTATTATTATCACCTAATACTTTAAATTATATTAAAAATTATGTCAATGGAAAATTTGCTTATATTATTCCTGGAAATGCTTCTAAAACTGAATTACAAATTTCTATGTTATTAGATATTCCTATTTTAATGGGTGATTTATTTCAAAGTCAAATTTTTTTTTCTAAATCAGGAAGTAAAATTGTGTTTAAAGAAAATAAAATTAATTCTCCAATCAGTGCTTGGGATATTAAAAGTGAATTTGAATTTTATTCTTCTTTATCTCATTTAATCAATTTATATCCTAATTTTAATGTTTGGATATTTAAAATGGATTATGAAGTTAATGGAAGGGGAATAGCATATATTCAATTAGATAGAATGGAAAGTTATATACATTTAAAAAATAAAAAAGAAAAATTTAAAGATGAAAAAAAATATGAAGTTGAATTATGTGAAGTTTTAAAAAAAAGTTTACCAACAAAAGTAAAAATATGTGCATATCACTTATATAAAAATTGGGAAGAATATTTTAATAATTTTATTGAATTTCATGGTATAATAGAAGCATGTCCAGTATATAATCCATTAACTTTATTAGGTTCTCCATGTTTACCAATATTAATAGAACCAAATGGAGATATTCAATTCTTTTCTACTTATGATAAAATAAATTTATTGTCTTTTAGAACTATTGGTGCTATTTCTCCTCAATTTTCAATTCCTTTATTTATTAATAAAAATGAAACAGAAGAAAATGAAAGTAGTTTTAGTAGTTCTATTATGGATAATGATAATGAAGGAATTGATTTATTTAAAATTTGTGATAAAATTGGGAAATATTTATATAAAAATGATATTATTGGATTTGTAACCATTGAATTAATTGCTTTTCAAAACTATAAAGAACAACATACTTATATTAAAGAAAATAATAAAATTAATTATTGGGCTATTGATTTAAAATTTGGCTTAAATGAAATATTGTCTTCTATAAATTTCTGTAATTTTTTATATAATAGATCTGCTGAAAAATTAAAAGTTGAAAGTAATAATTCAAGTATAAATAGTTTAGAAAGAAATTTAACAATAAATAATACTGAAAAATATGCTATATTTTCTTTCCCTTTTTTATCTCATAAATTAATATCTCAAATTAAATTAAATGATTTTATAAAAGCTTTTAGAAATGAAAATTTAATATATGATATTGAAACAAAAGAAGGAATTATTTTTAATTTTAGTGATTCTTTAGAATGTGGAAGTTTTGGTATTCAAGGTATATTAAATTTAGAAAAATCAAATGAAAAAAATAATTTTGTTCATTTATGGAAAATGATACAAAATTCTCTTCATATTGTTTCTATTGCTACTAAATTAAATGAATTTCAACCTTTAATAATTGATGAACAGAGAACTGATATTATTAATTTAAGTGAAATTTTCAATAAAATTAATAAATATTACAGTAATTTACTTATTAAGCAAAAAAATGATAAAAGAGAAGAAGAAATTAATAAAATAAAATAATTTTTTTATATATAGATTTGAATGTTATTTTTTGAATTTAATATTTAAAATTCTTTGTTTTCCTAAAAAATAACATTTTTCTAAGCTTTGAATATTTGCTTGAAATTTTGGAAAAGAATCTTTTAATCTTTTTGTTTCATTTTCAGAAATTTTTCCCATATTAATTAATATTTTTATATGAGTTATAAATTTAAGATTTGAAAGATTTTGAAGTAAAATAAATAACTCACTTTCTTTATAAACATTATCTACAATTTCAATTTCAAATTTCCTTAAAAATATAAAATGTTTAATATTATGAAATAAATTTATAATCCCAATTTTATTAATATTTTCCATTCCAAATAAAATTATTTCTTGTAAAATAAAATTATCTTGTGTAATATTATTAAATAAATCTATTTTAAAATTTCCTTTTTCTTTTTCATTTTCTATTCCTATTATATCTAACAAAGAAATTTTTTCGAATTGATCAAAATGAATAATGTTATAATTTTCAAATAAATCAAAATTACCATCAAATTCACATTCATTTGTAACACACACATTATCATATTCATTATATAATATTCCTAAAGTTAATTTAAAATAATCTGGATATGTTTTGCTAATATATTTATATTGTATTAAATTATTTTTTAATTTTACCATTTCAAGTGAAACTTCATAACCTTCTCTTTCATCAATACCTAATGTATATTTATATTTTTTTAAATTTTGAAAGAATTGATTGTCTGAATAAATATTTTTTAAAAAATTAAAAGTTAAATCATTAAAATACTCTTCGCTTAAATATTTTTTTTTATAAGTTTCATATATTTTATTTAATCCAAACAATTTTATTAAAAAGCCAAAATGTAAATCAAAATTTTCTTCATTAATCAAATTTTCAATAATTTCTTCTATAAATATATATTCTAGATTATTTAAATTAAATTTAACATTTTTATTTCCATCAGAAAAAACATCTGAAATTTCTAAATAAAATAAATTATCTAAATTTATTTCATTATATCCATCTTTTAATTTTGTAATATCTAACTTTGAACTTATTTTTCTCAATGAAAGAACTTCTAGATTCTTAATTAGAGAAATTGGAATATAAACTGTATTATAACAAAAAATTGATAATTGCTTTAAATTAGGTAATTGATTATCAAAAATATTTAAATTTAAATATTCTAAATTATCACTAATATAATGGTATTTACCTGTGATTTTTAAAATTTCTAAATTTATAAAATTAAAATCTGAATTGATTTCATATGTAAAACTTTTATAATTATCATTTTTTTCTTCTTTATCGAATTTTGAATTCATTGGTAATGGTGAAATAATTAATTCATCACATATTTTTTTTAATTTTTCAAAATCTTCATTTGAATTAAAGTTATTATATTTATTTTTTAAAAAATTCCATAATTCAATCTTATCTAAATGATTTAAACTTGTTTTTATATGTTTTCTTATGAAATTTTTTTGATAATCATATAAAGTTACCTTTAACATTTTTTGTAATTTTTTATTATATCTTACTAATGAATAATATCTATCTCTAGGTAAATAAGAAAATAAATATTTTATTAAACAGGATAATTTCAATATTTTATATATCGTAAATTTAGGAAATGGTTTTATATTTAATTCCATTTAATTTGATATTATTTAAAAAGACATATTCAATTTATTATTTAAAATTTAAAATATGAATTTTAATTAATTTATATATTATATTTTAATTTCATTAAATATGAACTTCACTAATGATATAAATTAGAATATTTTTTTTTTAAGAGTTTATAAAATATTTTTAGCAGATTTAAGAGTGAATTTAAATAATAATAGAAAAAGAAATAAAACTTTAATGTTTGAAAATTTAAAGAAAAAATAGAATCAAATGAAAATGAAGAATTCCTTATATAGATAAATAAATAAAAAAACTAGAAAAAATCAGAAAAAATATTCAGAAATTGAAAAAAAAGAAAATATATTATATGAAGAATTTACAAAAAGATGTAATCAACTAATAATAATAGAGCAAGATATAAAATTTGATAATTAACATTATTTTGAGAAAAGAAAATTGTAATTTATTATTAAATTTTTTCCTCCTTGAACAATATTTTGAAATAATAAAAATATTGTCAATAAAGAAAAATTAAATGATTGTCTAGAATATTCAGCATATTTAGAAATAAAAAATTTCATTCATTCTTTAAAACATAAAGAATTAAATGATTAATTAAGATGGATTCAAATAAACAAAATAAATTATTAAAAATAAATAATGGTTTTAAAATTAAAAATAATAATCAAATTTTGTAGAAAATATAAAAAAAAAGAAATTAAAGAATTTTTGAAGAAAATTTAAAGAAGTTAAGGACAATCATATAAATGGAATATCAAAAATAATGTTTTTATTATCATTAAAACAATTGCAAATTAAAAAAATTAAAAATAAAATAAAGAATTATTATCAGACAAAAGATTGTTAATTTTAAAAACAATTCCTTTGAAATTTTTTTCATAATATAATTCTTTTTTATTAGAAATATTCTTGAAAAATTTATTACAAAAATAATCAATGTTTTAATTATCAAATATATAGTGAAGAAATTAGAGAATTCACTTTTACTTTATCAACATCAAATCATCAAATAAATACATTAATATGAATAATTACTCTAAAATTATGGATACTCCAAATCCCCATTTGTCTTTACATAATTAATGCCCAAATTAAGGCTAATAAAAAATTTGTTTACCCTAATACTAATGTAGAATTTCCAATTTAACAAAGTAAAAAATTATATTTCTTAAATTTTTTTAATTAATATATTGAAATATTTATACATTTTTAATTACTTCTAACCAATAACCATTTTCTCCATATTTCCATTCTAATTTATTTTGAATACAAAACTCTGATGAATTTTCTCTAGATATTAACTTTTGTATTTTTAATTGTTTAAATTTTTCTAACAACATATATTGAAAAGTTTTGAATAAATGATATAATTTAATAAATCCCCAAACATCAATATAAACTAAAAATGGATTAAATATGAATAAAGATAAAAGTATAAAAGACAATATAAACGCAAAAACATTGATTATGATATATGGAATAGATAATAATAGCATTTCCCAAAATGAAGGACTATATTCTATATTAACTTTAAATAAGTCTATATTATTCCATTTCTCTAATTGAGAAAATAAATATTTTTTTTTTTCATAAAAAGCAATTTCACTTTCTTGAATGCTATACTTATTTTGTTCAAAATCATATGGTATTATTACTTTATTTAAATTTTCTATTTTTGGTCTTTGTGAAGAATATGACCTATTTGGTCTTCTTTGATATTTACTTGTATTATCAGTTTCTTTTTCAAAAAGACTTTCATTGCTTAATAATAATTCTTCCATATAATACAAAATAATCAAATAAAAATCAACATTTGAAAACAATTATTATTTATTGAAAATAATAAAAATATAATAATTTGAAAAATAAAGAAAAAAAAATCAATATTAAAAATTAAATACTTATTTAAAGAAATCACTTAAAAAGAAAAAGAAGATGTTAAAAAATACTTATATAAAAGATGTTGAAGAACTGTTAAAATATTTAAACACAATTAAATTTAATTTTCCTATATTAATATATATTGAATGGAAAGATGATTTATTTATTATAAAATCTTTCGATTAAGAAGCTGTTTATATATATTTAATATAGTTATTAAATTTGATATTGACATTTAATAATGTTTAATTTTGAGTTATTAGATATTTTTATTCAAAAAAATTATTTCTTTTTAACAATATTCTTTTATTATTCAAATAATTGAAATTTCATTTTCTTATAATCAATTTTATTTTTCACCAAAACATTTTTATCTTTATTAATATAAACATTAAATATTGATTAGGATTATTAGAAAATTTATGAATAAACATTTTTTAAGAATTTTTTCTTATATTTCTTTAATTTCAATGTTTTTAAATATATTACTTGAAGGATTATTTTTTTAATCAAAAGTATTTAGATTTTTTATTTTGGGGTATTATTTCATATTTATTTTATTTTATTTAAAGATAAAATAATCTAATATTTAATTTTAATTTGTTTTTTATATTTGAACACATCATTAATGGTGAAACAATTATATATTTTATATTATTTTTCCATTTTTCTTTTTGCTAAATGTGACAATACTGAATTAAAATATAACGATAAAAGGTCACAAGAAATATATAATATCATATTAAATGTAAATTATACTAAATATAAACTTGATTGTAATGAAGATTATAACTTTAAGGAATGTTTCGATATTTCAAAACAAATAGAAAATGAATTAAATATCAATCAATTAAATGAAATAGAACTTTTAGAACAAACAGATAAAAATAAAATTGCAGAAATATTTTTTAATATAGGAAATATATATTATCATGGTCATCTCGACCAAAATCCAAATTTATCTTTAGGATTAACTTATTTAATAATATCTTCTTATTTTGGAAATCCCAAATCTCAATTTTTACTATATGTAATAATTCATAATCAATTATTAGAACAAATAACTTCTGATTCAAACTTTAAATATTATAAAAGAGCAAATAAACTCTTAAATGAAATATCAAATACATATTATTATAAAAATTTCAATTATACGGATGATAAAAATTTAAGTCAAGAAGAAGCTAGAGTTTCTATATCAATTTCATTACTTTTTTCAAGTGCTTTAGGAAAATATCCTCCAGCATTAAATGCTTTAGGATATAAATATTTAAATGGTTATGGAGTTTATTATTCATGTGAAATAGCTTTAAAATTTTTTAAAGAAAGTTCATATCAAGTTATTTCTGATATAACTAAAAGACATATGAGAAATTCATATAATTTTATTACTTTAGCTGATTATGAATATGTGGAAAAAAAATTTGAAGAAAAACAAAATAATGAAGATGTTTTAGATTATTATGTTAAAGAAGCATCAAATAATAATATTAAAAATATAAGAGAATTAGGTTATTGTTATTTATTAGGAACTTGTGGAGTTAAACAAAATGTAAATGAAGCTTTTAAATATTATTCTAAAGGTGCTAAATTAAATGATGGTGAAAGTTATTATTATTTAGGTGAATTATATTTAAATGGATGGGGAGTTGAACAAAATTATGAAAAAGCATTTCATTATTTAACTTTAGCTCAAAATTTAAATATAAGCAAATCATGGAATTCATTAGGTTATATGTATTATTATGGTTTACATGTTCCTAAAAATGAAAGAAGAGCATATGATTACTTTAAATTAGGTTGTTTAGAAAAAAAAGATGATAATGCATGTTATGATATCATGACACTTTTGCTGGAAGGAAAAAATGAAATTAAGCATGATTATAAAACAGCATATTCATATGCTAATCAAATAGCAGCAAAAGGACATACTTTTGGTTCATATTTATTTGCAATGATGAATGAATATAATATAGGTTCTGTTATTAATTCTTGTGATATTACTATTAATTTCTTTCAAAATGTTACTGAGAATATGATAATACCACTGATTATAAACTTACTAGTGGAATTTTTATAAATAAAAGTGATTTTACCATAAATGGTAACATTGGAAATAAAAGTAAAGATAATGATGGAGCAATTTTTTTAAATTCATCAGTCACATTAAACAATGTGCTATTTACCAACAACCAAGCTGATAATGGCGGAGCAATATCTGCAGAAAATAAACTCACAAAAAACAATGCAACATTCGGTGACAACAAAGCACAATTTAGAGGTGCAATGAACACGATGGGTGAAACCATAATAAACAATACAACATTCAACAACAACAAAGTACAATACGGTGGTGCAATAGTTATAACCAAAAAAGCCACAATAAACAACATAATACTCAAAAATAACAAAGCAATCCTATCAGGAAGTTCTATTTATGTTGAAAATAATGTATTAAACTTAAAGAATGGAAATGTTATAAGTGAAAATAGATCAACTTGGAGTTCAATTTACTTGACAAATTCTTTAATTTCTATTGAAAATACTATTTTTGAGAATATAACTTCCCAATATGCAACTGCAATTTATATGACTAATAGTAGTGGAAAAATTAGAAAGTGTGAATTTGTTAACTTGAATGCATTGATAACTAGGGGAGCAATAGGAATTAAAGCACTTTCAAATGATTTAACTATAGAAAATTGTATCTTTATAAATACCAAATCTCAAAAAAAAGGTGGTGCAATTTTTGCAGATGTTTCAGGCATAACTCATAAGATCGAAAAAATTTCAAAAGCAATTAATGTAGTTAATACAACTTTCATTAATTGTAATAGTGAATTTTGTGGAGCTATCTTACAGTTTAATGATAATCTTAATATTGAAAAATCTAAATTTAACAATAATAATGCCTCTGATATTGGTGGTGCAATATATGTCTCCTGGACAGATTTGAACTTAAAAACTAATGAATTTATTAATAATTCCGCTTTTGAAAATGGAGGAGCAATTTATTCTGAATTAACAAATTCTACTTTTGATAAGATAATATTTATTGGAAATAAGGTTGAAAATAATACTTTATCAAATCCGAGTACGATTTATGCTTATGATTCAAGTTCATATATTAGAAATTCATTTTTTAACAATTCGAAATACAGTATTTATTCAGTTTTCACTATTGATTATCTTGATGAAAATAATTCTGTAAAAAATGATGAATTTAATTGGGAAAATG
>JAEEGK010007378.1_pt1 | contig 26222 bp, 24 predicted proteins | sample 8958771 | NCBI WGS metagenome assembly JAEEGK01 (sample SAMN16246547, study PRJNA631951) | gut metagenome | biome: gut microbiome; feature: rumen; material: SC-attached | host: Bos | place: Iran: Karaj | collected 2018-10 | reverse complement strand
CAGCGGGATGGTGTCAATCAGTTTGAGGGACTGGACCATGTCGGCCGTACCCTCCTTGTATTTGCGGAAATGGGCGGTCTGGATGTGGGCCTGATAGGCCTGCTGGTCGGCATAGACCTCCAGGATGTACACCTTGCAAGGGTCGGACTTGTCCTGCATGGAGAAGAGGGCGATGACGCCCGGTTCCGTCGCCATGGACACACGGCCTACCTCCGCGGCGTACTTCAGATACTCTTCGAGTTTCTCCGGCACGACCTCGATTTCCGCCAGCCGGACCAGCTTTTCGCCATACTCCCGCACAGGGATGTCGGCGCCGAAGAGCCGGCGGGCATTGTCCGACAGGACAGCCTGCGGGTCCAGGCCCAGAGCCGGGAGACGCTGCTGCAGCGAGCCCTTTGCGGCGACCAGCGCCGGGGCGGCGACATAGGGATAATCGGAGCCATAGAGCAGATGGTCGGCGGTCGTGATGGTCAGCAGGGAGCGGACCGCATCGTCCGTCGCAGCGCCGGCCAGGTCGAAGTACAGGCGAGCGATGTTGGCGTCCACATCGACCGGCTTCATATACCCCTGCCCCACCATGACGGGCAGGAGGCCCTTGAAACGCGGAAGAGCGTTCGGCAGGAACGAGCCACAGTGCGGAACCACGACCTTGAGGTCGGGATACCGGACCAGAACGTCGTGGGCGACCATATTGAGGATGGTCCGGGTGGTTTCGGCCAGATACTCGTACGAGGCCAGCGGCACTTCGGAAACCAGCTTGTCATTCACGGCGGAGGGCTTGTGCGGATGGGTGATGATGACGGCCTTGCGCGCGTCCAGCACCTCCATCAGCGGCTCCAGCTCCGGATCGCCCAGGTATTGGCCGTAACTGTTGGTGGCCAGTTTCACCCCGTCCGCATGCAGGACATCCAGCGCATAGACGGCTTCTTCCACCGCCCGCTTCACGTCAGGCAACGGAAGGGCGGCGCAGAACAGGAACCGCCCGGGGTACCGGGCCTTGAGCGCCGCGCATTCCTCGTTGTACTTGCGGCAGAAAGCCGCCGATTCGGCGCCGTCCCCGAACCAGGGCTGCGGCGCCGGCATCGTCAGCACGGCCGTCTCGATGCCCGCCTGGTCCATGAACGCGAGGTGCTCCTCCACGTTCCAGCCTGGAATCGGGAATCCTTCGTCCATCTCGGCCCCATGGGCCTTGACGAAATCCATATACGAGGCCGTGATGGCATGGCTGTGGACGTCGATCTGCGCCCACAACCCGGTCGCTGTCAAGAACATAGCCGCTAGGGTAACGATCTGTTTTCTCATCATTATCCGTTTTGCTGGGGAGGGTTCTGCCGCCTTCCGGGCATCATCGGCGTAAACATCCGGACCGTCCTGTTTCCCAGACCGTACTTTTCGCGCAGGGCGGCGGCTTCCTGCATCGCAGGAGAGGCGTGGTAGCGGTTCAGGGCTTCCTGATTCTCCCAGCTGTCGATCAGCAGCACACCTTCGGGGTCGTCGGCCGGATAGAAATAGTCGTAGCCGAGGCAGCCTTCAATGGCACGGATGCGGGCGGCAATCCCGCTGCTCTCCATTTCTTCCACGTATTTGCGGGCGCTGCCATTCTCTCCGGTATAGCGGATATTGATGGTCAGCTGCTGTGCATGGCCTTGCAGGACGGCCAGCCCGAGAAGCGCGATGAGGGTGCAAAGGATTCGTTTCGTTTTCATAGTAGAGGAAAGTTACAATGACAAAGTTACACTTATTTTCCCTTGGCCGGCCTTCAGGAAGGACTTTAATTCGTCCAAAGTTCCGTATTCCATCCGGCCGATCCGGGTGTAGCTCCAGGAATTGCTGCCATAGAACAAAACAAGCTGGTTGCCGTTGTACAGAATCACATCGCCGGCTTGCGTAGTAATCTGGGAATTGCTGGTAGGCAACGAACGTCCCAGCGGACCCACTTTCTCGAAACCGCCATAGTCGTCGGCCTCATAGGTGATGGATGCCTCGCGAAGGGACGCCACAAGGGTCTTCGTGGCCTCATTATCTTCGATTATAACCGGAACAGACTTCCCGGAAACGGTGATCTTGATCTGGTCGGGCATGGCAGTATTATTATCATCTCCATTGCTTTCGCCGTTTTCTTCCTGCTCTTCCATCGGAGTGTCCGGGATGATCACTTCCGGCGCTTTCTCACAGGAAATGAATACAGGGGACAACAACGTCAGGAGACTGATGGCAAAAGTACGGATCATACTACTTCAGATTCTCTTGAAAGAAAGCCTCCATCTTGTCGTAGGGAATCACGCCGGCCACATCGTCATAAAGGTCCACATGGGAAGCGCCCGGGATGATCATGAGTTCCTTGTTGCTACCGGTCAGCAGGCTGAAAGCGTATTCGCTGAAATAGCGGCTGTGGGCCTTCTCTCCATGGATGAGCAGGACGGGATTCTCGATTTCGCCGGCCCAGGCCAGCAGGGGCTGGTTCAGGAAACTCTGGCAGCCGATGACGTTCCAGCCGTCGTTGGAGTTGCCGCTGCGCGCATGATAGCCGCGAGGGGTCTTGTAATAGGCATGATAATCCTTGACGAACCAAGGAGCGTCGTCCGGGAGCGGGTCGATGACGCCGCCGGCACGCTCGTATGTCCCGGAAGCATAGTCCTTTGTACGCTGGGCGGCCAGCGCCTTGCGCTTCTCCATGCGCTGGGCCGGCGTATCCTCGCTGGCGAAATAACCCTCGACGTTGACCTTGCTCATGTCATACATGGTGGAAGCAACCGTCGCCTTGATGCGCGGGTCAAGGGCCGCCGCATTGATGGCCATGCCGCCAAAGCCGCAGATGCCGATGATGCCGATGCGCTCCGGGTCCACCAGGTCGCAGTTGGAAAGGAAGTCCACGGCGGCCAGGAAGTCTTCCGTGTTGATGTCCGGGGAGGCCATCCGGCGGGGTTCGCCACCGGATTCACCGGTGAAGGAAGGGTCGAAGGCGACGGTCACGAAACCTCTTTCCGCCATGTGCTGCGCATACAGGCCGGAAGACTGCTCCTTCACGGCGCCGAAAGGACCGGAAACCGCAATCGCGGGCAGTTTGCCAGCGGCATCTTTCGGAACATACATATCCGCCGCCAGTTCGATACCGTAGCGGTTATGGAAAGTTACTTTGCAATGATTGACCAGTTCGGATTGAGGGAAGGTCTTGTCCCATTCCTGGGTAAGGGAGAGTGTGCTCATATCTTTTGTCTTGTTATTGCAGCCCAGCAGCATCATGGATGCAAGGATGAAGGGAAGGATCTGTTTCATCTTCGGTTCTTTTTTGCAAAGGTAGGGATTCGGTATGGGGGTTTCTTACCGATTTTTGTCCAATTTCTACCAATATCGCAGATAATTGGATTTTCAATCGATTTTTTCTACCTTTATGGGCAGCATGAAGAATACCCTCTCCGTTTCCGATCCCAATGTGTATGCCCGCCACGTACACGCCCCCGTACTGCATCCGCTCGTGAGCGTCATTCACTATGATGAAGTGTCACCCATCCGCTCCAGCATGAACCGCTATGGCGTCTACGGCCTGTTCATCCAGCGGAACTTTCCGAAAAACCTCACCTACGGCATGAAAATGTTCGACGTGCCCGACGGTTCCATCATCGCCGTCGAGCCCGGCCAGATCGGCGGAAAGGAAGATAATGGCGAAGAGATTTACATCAGCGGCTGGGTATTGCTGTTCTCGCCGGAACTCCTGCACGGAACGGACCTGGAAAACCGGATGAAGGATTACCACTTCTTTTCCTATTTTGCGACGGAAACCCTGAAGATGGAGCCATCAGAATGGGGCCGGATCACGCAATTGCTCACGCAGATGCGGCATGAACTGCAGGAAAAAACCGACTCTCCCACCCTCCGTTCCGTCATACTCGGATACATCCGACTCATCCTGGAATACTGCCAGCGCATCTATCTGCGCCAGCTCTCAAGAGAGGACAAAGCCTCATCAGACCTTCTCAAGCGCTTCCATCAACTGCTCCGGGAATACTACCTGGACGGCCGGCAACTGGACCATGGCGTCCCGTCCGTCCAGTACTGCGCCGGCGAACTGGCCTACTCAGCCCGTTATCTGGGGGATGTCATCCACAAGGCTACCGGTGGCACCGCCATCGGCTACATTCATTCCTTCGTCATCGAACAGGGCAAGAACCTGCTGATGAACGGGCACAACATCAATGAAACCGCGCATCTGCTCGGTTTCGAATTCCCGCAACATTTCACCCGTCTGTTCAAGCGAACGACGGGGATGACGCCCTCGGAGTTCCTGGGAAAGAAATGATCAGTCGGCGACCTCCTCCAGCAGGCGAGGTCCCTGACGCACCGCATTCATTGGAAAATCGCGGAGGAATGCTTACCTTTGTGGATAACCATCATAACACTTCCTAAACATGTCCAAAACCAAATTCCGGGTCGAAAGCGACCTTTTGGGAGAACTCCAGGTCCCTGCCGATGCCTACTACGGCGTACAGACGCAGCGTGCCCTCAACAATTACCAGATTTCCACAACGCGGATGTGCCACTACCCCGAGTACATCATCGCGATCGCCTATGTGAAAATGGCCGCCGCGGAAGCCAACGCCGAACTCGGTGTGCTGGACCGCAAGATTGCGGACGCCATCGTCGCAGCCTGCAAGGAAATCGTCGACGGTAAATTCCATGACCAATTCCCGGTGGATATGATGCAGGGCGGCGCCGGTACGTCCGTCAATATGAACGCCAACGAGGTGATCGCGAACCGCGCCCTCGAAATCATGGGCCATAACAAGGGCGAGTACCAGTACTGCTCCCCGAACGACCATGTGAACTGCGCCCAGTCCACGAACGACGCTTATCCCAGCGCATTCCGCTATACCTTCGTCCGGATGAACCGGCACCTCGAAAAGGCCCTCAGCGACCTGATCGCCTCCTTCCGCGCCAAGGGCGTGGAATTCAAGGACATCATCAAGATGGGCCGCACCCAGCTGCAGGACGCCGTCCCGATGACCTCCGGCCAGGAGTTCAACGCCTTCGCGAACAACCTCGAGGAAGAGCTGGCTAATCTCGACCGGAACGCCGTGCTGCTGAAGGAGATCAACATGGGCGGTACCGCCATCGGCACCGGCCTGAACGCCGTCCCGGGCTTCGCGGAACTCTGCACCATCCGTCTCTCCGAGTTTACCGGCGACAAGTTCGAGAAGGCCCTCGACCTCGTGGAAGCGACCCCGGATACCGGAGCATATGTGAGCTATTCCGCCGCGTTGAAGCGCCTCGCCATCAAACTCTCCAAGATCTGCAACGACCTGCGCCTGATGGCCTCCGGCCCGCGCTGCGGGCTGCATGAGATCAACCTGCCGCCCATGGCTCCGGGTTCTTCCATCATGCCGGGCAAGGTAAACCCTGTCATTCCCGAAGTTACGAACCAGGTCTGCTTCAAAGTCATCGGCAACGACACGACCGTCGCCTTCGCCGCCGAAGCGGGTCAGCTGCAGCTGAACGTGATGGAGCCGGTCATCGTCCAGTGCATCCTCGAGAGCCAGACCTGGCTGATCAACGTGATGAACACCCTCCGCACCAAGTGCATCGACGGCATCACCGTCAATGCGGACCACTGCTACGAGATGGTGAAGAACTCCATCGGCATCGTCACGGCCCTGAACCCGTACATCGGATACAAGACTTCCACCAAGGTCGCGAAGGAAGCCCTCGAAACCGGCCGCAGCGTATATGACCTCGTGCTCGAACACGGCTACATGACCAAGGAGAAGCTGGACGAAGCCCTCGATCCGAAGGCCATGACCTCCGCGCACGCATTTATCAAATAGCATTTCCCTGAGTCACAAATAATTGTTATCTTTGTTTCCGGTGGATGCCGCCCGAACGGGAAAAGGCATCCGCCGGTTTCCGTTATGAGAAGAATCCTGAACCTGGTCCTTTTCGGACTCCTGCTCCTGGCCGTTCCCGCCGGGGCGCATCACAAGAATTTCAAAGTTTCGGTGTACGTGCGGGCGTACGAGGTGGAAAAGATGAAAGACACGCAGTGGCTCGAGTCTTCCTGGAAGACCATTTCCAGCCAGCTGGACGTGGACAAGATCTACCTCGAAACCCACCGCGACCTCCTGCTGGTGGACGACGCCACCCTGGAGAAGGCCAAGAAGTTCTTCCTGGCCCAAGGTCTTGAAGTGGCAGGTGGCATCACCTACACGATCAACGAGTCCAACGACTTCGAAACCTTCAGTTACTCTGATCCCGAGGACCGGGCGATGGTCAAGAAGATAGCCGAGCATACCGCCCGTCACTTCGACGAGTTCCTCCTGGACGACTTTTTCTTCACCAGCAGCAAGAAGGATGTCGAAATCGCCGCGAAAGGTGACCGGAGCTGGACGCAGTACCGGCTGGAACTCATGAACGAGGCGGGCCGGAACCTGGTCGTCGGTCCGGCGAAGGCCGTCAATCCGAAGGTCAAGGTCATCATCAAGTATCCGAACTGGTACGACCATTTCCAGGGACTCGGCTTCAACCTGGAGGATGGCCCGCAGATCTTCGACGGCGTGTGGACCGGAACGGAGACCCGTGACCCGGCGGGCAACCAACATCTGCAGAATTACCTCAGCTACAACATCATGAGGTATTTCGAGAACATCTCCGGCGGCCGGAACGGCGGCGGTTGGGTGGATTCCGGCGGCATCTACATGAGCATGGACCGCTATGCGGAGCAGCTCTTCCTCACCGCCATTGCGAAGGGCCGGGACGTGATGCTGTTCGCCTACAACCAGCTCCTGGATGTCAGGCTGAACCCGATGTTCCGCGCCCCCTGGCAGGGCACCGGCACCAGCTGGGACTACGACGCGATGACCGCACCTTTCAAGAACGGGAAAGAGACGGTGACACCGACCACGATGGCCCGCATCGCCGATGTGGTGCTCCGTCAGGCGGACGAACTGGTCGGAAAACTGGGCAATCCCATAGGGATTCCTTCCTACAAGGTCTTCCACGCCCCGGGCGAGGAGTTCCTGCAGAACTATCTGGGCATGATCGGCCTGCCGATGGACATGAACGCCTTCTTCCCCGAGGGCTGCAAGACGGTCCTCCTGACCGCCCAGGCCGCTGCCGATCCGGACCTGACGCGGAAGATCGAAAACCAGCTGAAAGCCGGCGGCAATGTCTTCATCACCACCGGCCTTCTGAAGAGGGTTCCGGAAAAGATCGCGGACATCTGCGAACTGCAGTGTGACGACGTGAAGGCCCTGGTCAATGACTTCGGCCGCTACGGGAAAAGCGAACGGGACATCCTGATTCCGCAGGTGCGGTACCTGACCAACGACAGCTGGGAAGTCGTGAGCGCCGGCCGGCCGCTTACCGGCGGTGTCTCCGGCTGGCCTATCCTGCACCGCGCCACCTATTCGAAGGGAACGCTCTATGTCCTGACGGTCCCGGACGATTTCGGCGCCCTGTATGATTATCCGGCAGGCGTGCTGAACGAAATCCGTCGGACAATGAGCCAGGGCCTGGATCTGTATCTCGAGGGGCCCGCCAAGGTGAGTCTGTTCCTGTATGACAACAAGACCGTCATCGTCGAAAACTTCAATGACGAACCGGTCAATGTCCGCCTGTCAGGTAAGGCCGGTTTCCACCGGCTTACCGACCTGGAGACCGGAGAGACCATCGACGCGGCCGAAGAGCAGATTCCGTCGTTTTTCCGTCGCAGGACGGAACCGGCCGTCAAGGCCGCAATGACGGTCAAACCGCACTCCTACCGCGCTTTCCGGTACGAATAAGCTCTACTCAAGGAAGGCTTTCACCCGCCGCCAGTATCCCCTTTCGAAATCCAGGGGATCGTAGCGCAGGACGAGCGTACGGCCACCGAAATCGAGACCGGCCGTGCCGTCGGCGATGCGGAGGAAGGAATCGCCCATCAGCAATCCGGTGCCGTCAGCATCATCGGCACAAGCCTCGAAGGACATTTTCAGGGCCGGCTCCGTGAGGGGCCGGTCCTCGTCGTCCACGAGGATGGAGGCGCGGAAGGTTTCGAAGTTGATGTGCTTGGTGTATTTGACCACTACCTGGCCCTTGGGCCACTCCCCCGGCCCGTTCGCGATGGGGCTTTCATAACCCGCATAAGCGTCCAGGGCGGAGAAAACATAGAACATGCCTTCATGCGGGAGCCGGTTCTCAGGATCCAGCGGGGCGATGTCCTCGCAATCGATCTGGCAGATGAAGGTCAAGGGATAATCAAACGTTTCCCCGTCCTCCTCCGCCGGGCAGGTCGGGTACTCCATGTCCACGGGAAAATCCGGGTCGCCCCACCACTTGGAGGAGCAGAACAGTTCGGTTTCCGTGCGTTCGAGATGGATTTTGATGGGCATTATCGGATGTCTTTCAAAGGGATGGATTGGAAAGTGATATGGGCCTGGGAGCTCTCGTAGAGGATACCGATGGTCTTTTTGTCAATCATCGTGAGGCAGGAGTAACCCCAGCCGTCTCCCTCGTCCAGGAGGCACCGGCGGGTCCAGGTTTTCCCGCCGTCCAGGCTCATTTGGATGGTGATATTCCGGCGATCCTCCGTATCGGCCGGATTGGAGAACAGGAGGATGTCCCGTTTCAATGCATTCTCGGAGGCGCGGACTTTCAGAAGGCTCGCCATGCAGACCGGTTCCTTAAGCTGACCGTCCGAAACGTGAGGGGTCCAGGTTCTGCCGAGGTCTTTCGTCGTGTACACGGCACGGCCCGTACCACGGTTGTCCCGCATGTTCAGCATCAGCTCGCCGGGGGCGATTTCGGCCACCTGGGATTCTGTAGTATTGATTTTGGCATATTCATGAACGTGCCAGGTGAGGCCACGGTCCTGCGAATACATGATGCCGGCGGCCGGAGTGCGGTCGGGTTCCTGATGCTGGAACGGAACGACGAGGGTTCCGTCATCCATCGTGATACCCCGCCCGGGGCCCTGGAAGGTGAAGTTCCACGCTTCTTGCTTTATCAGCCGTGTGAGGCTCACGGGAGCAGACCAGGTGAGACCGTCATCCGTCGAACGAGCCATCATCAGCTGCGGAGTGGTGGCTGGTTCAAAACCGCTGCCGGCGGTCCACCAGGCCGCTTTGCCGGCCTCGCCGCCATGGGTCCAAGCTGCGAATAACAGCAGGTCGCCAGTCACTTCGTCCAGGAGGATACAAGGATCGCCAATGCCGTTCAGGTTCTGAGACAAACCGCCCCACTCGCCCATATCCATCGCCACAATCATCGGCCCCCAGGTCCGGCCGCCGTCCGAGGAACGGCACACGCCGATGTCAATGTCTCCCTGAAGGTCCCGAGCATTCTCATGACGTATGTCGAATACGCCCACGAGCGTTCCTTTTTTCGTCGTAACGAGACCTGGAATGCGGTATGCGGCTACGCCGTCATCACCGGCCGTACGCACCTTGCGGGCAAGCCGGTGCTTCCGGTCTCCGTCTTCCTTTACGGCAAAGCCTTTCGCCCTGATTTTCAAGGCGAAAGGCTTGCGGATATCCCGGATTCGGGTGGCATCCAGATTGACATATAAGATGCCGTCTCTGATCGACCAGGAACGGAGCGCCTTGCGGCACCATCCCCTGAGAGAAATCCTGAATTCCGGTTCGGTTCCTTCCGGGACCGTCACCGATGCCACCGGGACATCCTGGTCCTGGACGACGGGAACCTGGACATGATGGATCCGGATGGCCGCGGAGGCGGCAAGAATGACAAGAGCGGAGAGAATCATATGTGGATGTACTCCGTGGAGAAGAAGCCGAAGAAGCACAGGACGGCCAGAACGACCAGGACGACCAGCCAGAGGACCAGCATCACCAGGCCCGGTTTCCAGGACGGCGCCTTGAAACCGAAGATGAAGCGGATACCCAGGTAGATGAGCAGAATCAGCGGAAGGATGACGGCCGCAATGGTCAGGACGAGGACCCAGGGAGTCCCGAGGAGGTCATAAAAGACCGGCCAGTCCAGGCGAAGCTCATCCAGGAGACGGTCCACCGGAACGCTGAAAACGCCGTTGTTGTTGAGCAGCCCCAGCGCGGACACGGAAGCGAGACCGGAAACGCCGGAAAGGAGCAGCCCCACTCCGAGGATAAGGAGGATGATCTTGCCCAATTCCGAGCCCTTGGGGCCGCGAACGGCATCACCGACTTCGCGGACTCCCCGGCGGGCGACATCGCCCATCTCCCGGACACCGCTGCGGACATTACGCTGGATGTCCTCCAAGGTGCCGCTGTCCCCCTTCATGGCCCAGCGCTCCTGCGCCGTGCGGGCGGCGGGCATCGCCAGCCAGAGGACGGCATAAGCGATGAAACCGAATGTGGACCATACGCCGTGCCTGGCGCCGCCGAAGAACAGGATAAGGGTAACCGCGGCGAACAGAACGCGCATCATGACCACGTCGAAATTGAAATAGGTGGCCAGGCCGGCGCAGACGCCGGCGACCCGCTTGTTCTCCATATCCCGGTACAGTTTCCGTCCGGACTTGGACTGGGACTGCTCCGGTTCGGGGTCATCGGCCTCGATCCGTTCGGGACGGCCGAGGATGTCGATGACGCCCTGGATGTCGGCCACCATCGCGACCCCGTCCTTTCCGCACCGTTCCAGGAGGAGTTCGGCCATCCTTTCCTCGATGCCTTCCATGATTTCCTTGCCGCCGGGCTGTCCCAGGTAATGGGCTTCCAAGTCCTTCAGGTACTTGCCCACGAGGGCCGCGGCGTCCTTTTCGAGCGTGAAGGCATAGCCTCCGATGCTCACTTTCTCAATCTCTTTCATCGTTTCAGCGTATCAATGCTTTCCACCATCTCCTGCCAGGCGGCGTCCATCTCCGCGAGTTGGGCGCGGCCTTTCTCGGTGATTCCGTAATACTTCCGGGGCGGGCCCTGGGTGGACTCTTCCCAACGATAGTTCAGCAGGCCCTGGTTCTTCTGCCGGATGAGCAGAGGATACAGGGTTCCTTCGACCACGATCATGTTCGCAGCCTTCAGTTCATCGATAATGCTGGAAGCGTAGGCTTCCTTCTTGCTGAGAATGCACAGGATGCAGTATTCCAGCACGCCCTTCCGCATCTGGGAACGGACATTGTCAGTCGTGCTCTCCATAAGGCTATCGGTTATAAGTGTCCTGCGCGTAGTTCGTAAAACGCGACATGTTCTCCGCGGTGGCAGGGATGCCCCGCATCTCACACTGCTGGGCCGGGGTCAGCGCCTTGGGAACGGCGATCCACAGCACCACATAGATCCAGAATCCCGACGTGCCGGCCAGGAGGGCCACCAGCATGATGATCCGGATGATGGTCACGTCGATGTCAAAGTACCAGGCCAGGCCGGAGCAGACGCCGGCCACACCCTTGTTTTCAACGTCGCGGTACAGTTTCTTGGGGACCTTGTCCTCGGGGAAGGCCTGGGAATAGGCATAAGAGTAACCGGTTTCGGCCGATCCGTCGGGCATGCCGAGGGTCGAAACCACCTTTTCCACCATCTCTAGGGTAACTACGCGGGAACTGTCCCCCACTTCCTGATAGAAGAGTTCGGCAATCCGGCCTTCTATCTCGTCCATCACCTCCCCCTTCTGGGCCTCGGGAACGGTCAGTTTCGCCCGGAAGTTCCGCAGATAGGCGTCCAGGCGGTTGTAGGCATCGTCATTGAGGGTAAAGTTGCGCCCTCCGACACAGGCATTTGTTACTCGTTTCATAGTATACAAAATATTTGTTACTGCAAAGATATAAACTTTTTTTGATACTTTGCAATACAAAGTACTATTATTTTCAAAAAATCGGCGGTTCGGCCGATTTTTCAGTCTCAGAACAGTTATTCCTCCGGGGAGAAATCCTCCTTGCCGACACCGCAGATGGGGCACACCCAATCCTCCGGGATATCTTCGAAGGCGGTCCCGGGAGCGATTCCGCTGTCCGGATCGCCGGCGGCCGGGTCATAGACATAGCCACAGATGTTGCAAACGTACTTTTTCATGCTTTCAGTGTTTTATGGTTGTGGCTGCAATATCGGAAATTTCCCCGAAATATACTATATTTGTTGAATTGAAGAACCAAACTTATTCTACCTTATGGCCGAATTCAAATATGCACCGATGTTTCAGCTGGGCGAGGACACCACTGAATACTACAAGCTTACTTCCGAAGGCGTCTCCGTGGGCGAATTCGAGGGACACGAGATTCTCAAAGTGACGCCCGAGGCGCTCACCATGCTCTCCAACGCGGCTTTCCGCGACGTGAACTTCCTGCTCCGGCCGGCCCATAACGAGCAGGTCGCGAAAATCCTTTCCGATCCGGAGGCCTCCGACAACGACAAGTACGTGGCCTTGATGTTCCTGCGCAACGCAGAGGTCGCTGCGAAGGGCAAGCTCCCCTTCTGCCAGGACACCGGCACCGCCATCATCCACGGCGAGAAGGGCCAGCAGGTTTGGACCGGCTTCGACGACAAGGAAGCTCTCTCCTTGGGCGTTTACAAGACGTACACGGAGGAGAACCTCCGCTACAGCCAGAACGCCCCGCTGGACATGTACAAGGAAGTGAACACCAAGTGCAACCTTCCGGCACAGATCGATATCGACGCAGAAGAAGGCATGGAATACAAGTTCCTGTGCGTGGTCAAGGGCGGCGGCTCGGCGAACAAGAGCTACCTGTATCAGATGACCAAGGCCGTCCTGAATCCGGACACGCTCGTGCCGTTCCTCGTGGAGAAGATGAAGACCCTCGGCACCGCGGCCTGCCCGCCGTACCATATCGCTTTCGTCATCGGCGGCACCTCGGCGGAGAAAAACCTTCTCACCGTGAAACTCGCCTCCACGCACTACTATGACGGTCTCCCGACCACCGGCGACGAAACCGGCCGCGCATTCCGCGACGTGGAGCTCGAGGAGAAAGTCTGGCAGGAGGCCTGCAAGATCGGCCTCGGTGCCCAGTTCGGCGGCAAGTACTTTGCCCATGACATCCGCATCGTCCGTCTCCCCCGCCACGGCGCCTCCTGCCCCATCGGCCTCGGCGTCAGCTGCTCGGCGGACCGCAACATCAAGGCGAAGATCAACCGCGAAGGCATCTGGATCGAGAAACTGGACGACAATCCCACCCGTCTCATCCCGGAGGCCCTGCGCCAGCCCGGCGAAGGCGGCGGTGTGAAAATCGACCTGGACCAGCCCATCAAGAACGTCCTCGCCGAACTCACCAAGTATCCGGTGAGCACCCGTCTCAGCCTGAACGGCACCATTATCGTCGCGCGCGACATCGCGCACGCCCGCTTGAAGGAGCGTCTGGACCGCGGTGAAGACCTCCCGCAGTACTTCAAGGACCATCCGGTGTTCTACGCCGGTCCCGCCAAGACCCCGGCCGGCATGCCTTGCGGCTCCATGGGCCCGACCACCGCGCAGCGCATGGACCCGTACGTGGACCTCTTCCAGTCCCACGGCGGTTCGATGATCATGATCGCGAAGGGCAACCGCACCCAGCAGGTCACTGACGCCTGCAAGAAGTACGGCGGTTTCTATCTCGGCTCCATCGGCGGTCCCGCGGCCGTCCTTTCCTCCGACGGCATCAAGTCCATCGAATGCGTCGAATACCCCGACCTCGGCATGGAAGCCATCTGGAAGATCCGCGTCGAAGACTTCCCCGCCTTCATCCTCGTGGACGACAAGGGCAACGACTTCTTCAAGACGATCGGGCTTTGATGCCTGTCGTCCCCTCTCTCAAGGCGCCTTTCTGGCGCCTTTTTAATTGTCTATCAGCGACTTAAGTGGGTATGCCCTGTGATCCGAATCACAGGGCATACCCACTTAACGCATTAAGTATTAATGGATTGCCCGCCATTGTTGTTTCACATGATACAACTTTGGAGAATCATAAGAAACCAATAATCTTGATAAAAAACAGAAAAACTTGGATGATACGTGTTGCAAGGATGCTCAGAATGGAATAGTTTCGCTGAAAAGTGAGAGAGATTATGCGCGTCAGGAAAAGAAAGATCAAAGAAAACGCCTTTCAACACATTTACCAAAACACCATGGGAGGTGTACTGCTGTTTTATGACGACTACGACCGGTTGGTCTACTACACGGCTTTCGCGGTGACGGCCAGAAAGTACCAGGCCCAAGTTCTCGCCATCTCGTTGATGTATGACCATACCCATTCGTCCGTCCGACTGAAGGATCCGGCCAGGTTGGGAGACTTCGTCAGGGATTATACCTCTCTTTACGCGATCGAGTTCAATCGGGACATAAACCGACATGGGCCTTTGTTCCAATGCGCATACGGCAATGCCCCCAAAGCCGGCGCCAAGGCAATCCGGACAAACATCGCCTATGTCGACAACAACTCCGTTGAAAAAAGACTCTACGAAAAAGCAGAAGAGGACCGATGGAATTGCCTCGCCTATCTCGACACTCCCAACCCTTTTTCTCCCAAAATTGACAGAAGCCACGTTTCCAAGAGGTTGCTCCGGTCATTGAAAAGAGTCGCTGCCTTCTCGAACTCGAATGCCTACCTTTCTTACCGGATTCTACGCAGCCTTTTTGATGGGCTTACCGGCGAGGAAAAGGAACAATTGACCGACCATATCATCTTCACCTATCTCCCCCTTGACAAGGAAGAGCTTTTCGTCCTTTATGGAGACTACGAAAACATGCTGACCGCTATCAATTCCAATACCGGCAGCGAATACGACATCAAGGAAGATTTCGATAACAGCCCGCACACCATCTACAGGGACCTGCTGAAAGTATGCCTACACTCCTCCTTCGCAGACAATCCCAAAGCCATGCTTGTTCTGCGACAATCCGAAAAAAGGCGAATCGCCGACATTCTGCAAAACAAAACCGGAGCCACGTTCTGGCAACTGAAAAAGTTTTTGGGGTTAGAATAAGGTGGCACCTAACGAGTTGATATTCAGCGGATAAAAAGGATGCCCCTGCGTCGGGAGACACAGGGGAACACCATCAATACGCAGTGTATCAAGAAGTTAGGCGCCACGAGACACCAGCGCAAAGATCCGTCGCAGCGACTCGGAGGCACCGGAGGAGTGGAGGTCAATCCGGAAGGGGCCTTCGTCGAGCAGGATGCAATCCTTCTCCAGCAGGCGGACGGTTTGGCGCGCGACGGCGGGGGCTGGGTCGATGACCTGGACGCCGGGGCCGGCGATGGCCTCGATGACGGGGCGGAGGAACGGATAATGGGTGCAGCCAAGGACGATGCGGTCCGCGCCGGCGTCGAGCAGGGGCTGCAAGGAGGCCTTCACGGTCGCATAGGCCTCCGGGCCGTCCAGAATGCCGTTTTCCACTAGCTCCACGAAACCTTCGCCTACATGCTCGACGATACGGACGTCGTCCTCGAAACGGCCTTTTGTCTTGAGATACTTGGAGCCTTTCAGGGTGCCCGCCGTAGCGAGAACGCCGATGACGCCGGTCTTCGTTCCGAGGGCGGCGGGCTTCACGGCCGGTTCCATGCCGACGAAAGGAACGTCGGGATACTCCTCCCGGAGGGTGACGATGGCGGCTGCCGTGGCGGTGTTGCATGCGACGACGATGATATCGGCCCCCAGACCCAGCAGAATATTCGTGATGGCCCGGGCGCGGTCCCGGATGTAATCGACCGATTTTTCCCCATAAGGGCAGTGCGCGTTGTCCGCATAATAGACATACTGCTCGTACGGGAGGATTTTTACGATCTCCCGATACACGGACAGGCCGCCGGAGCCCGAATCGAAAATGCCGATGGTTGCCATACTTCTACAAATATACGGGAAATAATTCGTATTTTTGTGGATTGAAACGGAAAGATATGACGACCCTCGAACAAATCAAAGACCTGCACGAGCGCCTGGACACCCTGGAGAAATGCCTGGACATCGCCGGCAAGCGGAAGGACGTGGAGCAGAAGACGCAGGAGAGCCTCGCCCCCGATTTCTGGAACGACCCCAAGGCCGCCGAGAGTTTCCTCAAGAAACTCGCCGGCGTGAAGGCCTGGGTGACCGATTTCCAGAAGGCCTCCGGTCTGGTGGACGACCTGGATGTGCTGTACGACTTCGCGAAGGACAGCATCAGCGGCAGCGAGGATGAGGCCGTTGAGACCGATGAATCCCGCGAGCTCGACGCCACCTTCACCAAGGCCGTCGATGCCGTGGAAGCCCTGGAACTCAAGAACATGCTGGGCAACGAGGGCGACAACCTCGGCGCCGTCCTCACCATCAACTCCGGCGCCGGAGGCACGGAGGCCAACGACTGGTCGTCCATGCTCATGCGCATGTACCTCCGCTGGGGCGAGCGCAACGGCTACAAGATGACGGTTACCTCCCTGCTCGAAGGGGAAGAAGCCGGCATCAAATCCACCACCATCGAGGTCGAGGGCGACTACGCCTACGGCTACCTCAAGGCCGAAAACGGCGTCCATCGCCTTGTCCGCATCTCCCCGTTCAATGCCCAGGGCAAGCGCCAGACCACCTTCTCCTCGGTCTTCGTTTATCCCCTGGTCGACGACTCCATCCACATCGAAATCAACCCCGGCGACCTGGAATGGGACACCTTCCGTTCCGGCGGTCACGGCGGCCAGAACGTGAACAAGGTGGAAACCGGCGTCCGCGTCCGGCATATCCCTTCCGGTATCATGGTGGAAAACACTGAAACGCGTTCCCAGCAGGACAACCGCCAGCGCGCCCTCCTCATCCTCAAGTCCCGCCTCTACGACATCGAACTTAAGAAGCGCCAGGAGAAGCAGGCCGAACTCGAAGGCCAGAAGAAGCGCATCGAATGGGGCTCCCAGATCCGCAACTACGTCCTCCATCCCTACAAACTCGTGAAGGACCTCCGCACCGGTTACAGCACCGCCGACACCCAGGGCGTCCTGGACGGCGACCTCAACGAATTCATGAAGACCTTCCTGATGGGTAACGGCGCCGCCGTCACGGATCCGGACGACGATCTGGACTAGATGCCCGGTCAGGCCAGGCATGACGCAAATGCACGAAAAAAGCCAGCCCCGAAAGGCTGGCTTCATTCATGATACCGGAAGCTTACCGGTAGATGCTGTACTGGTTGTACAGCGAGCCGTACATCTGACCGAGGACCTCGAGATAAGGCTGGCCGTCGAAGAGGGTGGTACGGTAAACCGTATTGTCCACCATGTAGTATTCGACGCCGTTCAGCACGATGGTCTCGTAGTCGTCCGGGAGGGAGCTCACCAGGGCTCCGGCCGGCGGGACGATGGTGGTGTAATTGCCGGAGGCGCTTACACTGTAGAAGACACCGTCCTGGTAGAAGTAGTCGGAGTTGGCGTAGGCGTAGCTCTGCACGAGGCCGAGCTTGTTGGCCAGCTCGTAGGCGGAGAGGGCGCGGCCGTTGTTGAGCGCGTAATTCGCGTTCTGGGCGGCGATCCGGGCGTTGTTCTGCGCGATGATCAGGTTCTGCTGGGCAATCACGTTGTAATTGTCGAAGACCGTGTTGTAGGTCCGGTACGTGTTGCAGTAGTAGGAGAATCTGACCAGATTGAACAGGGCCCTGTCAATCGCTCTCTCGAGCGGAGTGCCGAAAGGAGGACGGCAGATGACGTACACACCTCCGAACGGACGGTAGTAGATACCCTCGTAGAAGTAGTAGTCGATGCCCCAGTGGGTGATCCGGCGGTAGTGCGGCGGAAGCACGTGGACCCGGTATCCGTAGTAGTGCGGATGGTGATCCCAGAAGTGGCCGATTCCCGGACGGTCCCAGGCGATGAAATCGCGCTCGCGCGGAGGTACCCGGTGCAGGTTGTGTCCGTTGTCCATCCGGAAGTCGTCATTGTAGCGGTAGTTGCCGCCGTTGTCGCGCATGGGCTCGCTGTTCTTCACGGAAGCGGAAGCCGGGGCTTCGTTCGCCGCGTTGTAGCCGAGGCCGTTGCGGGTGACGTTGCTGCTGGAGCGGACTGCGGAGCCGGAATTCCGGTCAGCGGTGTTCGCGCTGCGGCTGGTGGTGGCAGTACTCCGGGAAGTGCTGCTGCCGGTGCTGCGGCTGGTCGTGCTGCCGGTGGAGCGGCTGGTCGTGCTGCCGGTGGAGCGGCTGGTGGTCGCGGAAGATCCGCGGCTGGTCCGGTCGTTCTGGTCCACGGTGCCCGCGGAACGGGTAGTGGAGGAACCGGTGGAGCGGCTGGTCGTGCTGCCCGTGGAACGGCTGGTGCTCGTGGAGGAACTACGGCTGGTCCGGTCATTCTGAGGAGCGGCGCCCGTGGAACGGGTGGTGGAGGAGCCGGTGCTGCGGCTGGTCGTCGCGGAAGAGGTGCTTCCGGTGGAACGGCTGGTGCTCGTGGAGGAACCACGGCTGGTCCGGTCATTCTGAGGCGCGACACCCGTGGAGCGGGTGGTGGAGCCGGTGCTGCGGCTGGTCGTCGCGGAAGAGGTGCTTCCGGTGCTGCGGCTGGTCGTGCTGCTGCCGGTGGAACGGCTGGTGCTCGTGGAGGATCCGCGGCTGGTCCGGTCGTTCTGCGCGAAGGAAGAACGGCTGGAGGTGGCGCTCACCGAACGGTTGGCCGAAGGAGCGGCGGAGCGGGCGCCCATCGAAGCCCCGGCGGAGCGGGTGCTCGTCGAAGCGGAGCGGGTGCTCATCGCCGCGCCGGTGGAACGGCTTGCCGAAGCAGCCCCGGAGGAACGGCTGGTGGAAACAGAGCCGGACGAACGGCTCATCGAAGAAGATCCGCGGGTCGTGGTCTGGGAAGAGGACGACCGGGCGGCGGAAGATCCGCCGGAACGGCGGGACTGGGCGAGTGCCTCAGGTGCCGCGACCATCACGAAGGTGAGGAGGACTGCGGCGAAGGTGTTGATCATCCTTTTCATGGCTCTTTAGTTTAAAATGTTAACGATACAAGTAGTAATTCTGGGAAAGCTCCTTGAAAGCTTCGACGTCTTTCGTCCACCAGGACTCAATGTCCGCCACTTTCAAACGCTTTCCGAATTCCCTTCTCACATAATCCGTGCCACAAACGATGTCGAGCATCCGGGTCTTCTTCAAATTCTTGTACGGATTGCGGTCCGGATACAGTTCCTGGATCGCCTGCATCACATAGAATTGCGTCAATGTGATGGTCGCGGCCTCGTAATCCGTATAGAAAAACTGGACGCCATGCTGCATCTGGGGATTCTGGCCGGAGATGGGCTTGTAATGGATGGTGCGGAAGGCGGTCCCGGGAATTTCATAGCTGTCCAGGCGCTCCTTCAGCTTGTCCGCGTCAATCCAGGGAGCTGCGAAAGTCTGGAAAGGAATGGTGTAGCCCACGCCGATGTTCAGATAGCCGTACTCGCCCGCGATGCCGGCGGAGGGATAGCCGATGGCCGAGGCCTCGGAGGGGATGTTCGGCGACGGGAGGATCCAGGGCAGGCCGGTGTCCTTGTACAGCATCGACCTTTCCCAGCCGCGCATGGGGATGACCGTCAGACGGCACTTCAGGGGCTGTTCCTTGCCCTCCACCCCGCAGTTGAGGCCTTCCTCGTTGATGAGGCCGGCCAGTTCGCCGACGGTGAGACCGTATACGTACGGGATGCGGAACTCGCTGACGAAGGAGAAGAAGCCCGGCTCCACCAGGCCGCCTTCGACCTTGAGCCCGCCCAGCGGATTGGGGCGGTCCAGAACCATCACTTCGATGTCCTGCTCCGCGCAGGCGCGCATCACCAGGCCCAGGGTGGAGATAAAGGTGTAGGAACGGGTGCCGACATCCTGGATGTCATAGACCATCACGTCGACCCCCTTCAGCATGTCGGGCGTCGGTTTCCGTGTGGAGCCGTACAGGGAATACACCGGAAGGCCGGTCTTCGGGTCCTTGCCGCTGGCGACGTGGTCTCCGGCATAGGCGTCGCCGCGGACGCCGTGCTCCGGACCGTACAGGGCCACCAGGTTCACCTCAGGCGCCTCGAAAAGGATGTCGATGGTGGAACGGAGGTTCCTGTCCACACCGGAGGGGTTCGTCACCAGGCCCACCCGCTTGCCGCGGAGCTCCTCGAAACCGTACCGTTCCAGCATGTCGATGCCGGTGTACACTTCCTGGGCATGGGCCTTGCCGGCCGTCGTCGAGCAGGCCGGGAACGCGAGGCAGGCTAAAAGTATGAGTATCCTATTCATGGTCGGTAGTTTTGGCGCGTCCGTATTCAGCGGGAATGGTCCGGCGGACGATGATCACCGCCGCGACCGTGGCCAGGCAGCAGAGCATCACGAAGCCGAAATACACCGCATATCCCATCTTCTCCTGCAAAAGGCCGGCCACCAGGCCCGGCAACATCATCGAAGCCGCCATGAACGCCGTGCAGAGGGAATAATGCGAGGTCTTGAACTCCCCTTCCGAGACATACATCATGTAAAGCATGTAGGCCGTGAAGCCGTATCCGTAACCGAACTGCTCGATGAAAACGCAAAGGCCGATCACCCAGAGCGGAACCGACTGGGCGACAGCCATGTACAGATAGACGACGCAAGGAAGGGCCAGCGAGAGCGCCATCGGCCATATGGTGCGCTTCAGGCCCAGCCGGGACACGGCCACGCCGCCCAGGATGCCGCCCAGGACGATGCCGATCACGCCCACCGTATTGTTGATGAGGCCGTAATTCACCGTGGAGAGGGCCATGCCGCCCACATCGGCGGAATCCACCAGGAAGGCCGGGACGATCTTGAGTGCGAAGGCCTCGGGAAGGCGGTACAGCAGCATGAAAGCGATGCCCAGCCAGGCAAGTTTCTTGCTGAAGAAAGTCGCGAACGTGCGTCCGAATTCTCGGAATATGTCGGCGGCGCGGGTGGCCGCCCGGGGGCTGTCGGCCGCCGGGCGCGGAAGCGCGTACAGGTGGTACAGCGCGACGGCAGCCCAGATGCCGGCAGTGAGCAGCAAGGTCATCCGCCAGGAATGCGGGATGCTGCCGCTGCGGAGTTCGATGACGCCGGCGAACACGACCAGGGCGCCTTGGACGAAAAGGTTGGACAGGCGGTAGAAAGTGCTTCGGATGCCGACAAAGAAAGACTGGTCGTGCTGGTTCAGGCCCAGCATGTAAAAACCGTCGGCCGCGATGTCATGCGTGGCGGAAGCGAAGGCTGTGATCCAGAACAGGACCAACGTCACCGTGAATGCGCTCACGGAGCCGCTTTCCTGCGCGGGAAGGGTCGCCGTCAGGCCGGCGAAAAGCGCGACAATCAGGATTTCCATCGCCAGGATCCACCAGCGCTTGGTCCGGAGAATGTCCACGAAGGGGCTCCAGAACGGCTTGATGAGCCAGGGCAGGTACAGAAGGCTGGTGTACAGGGCCATGTCGGCGTTGGACATGCCCATTTTCTTGAACATGATCGTGGAGATGTTGTTCACCACGAAATACGGGATGCCTTCCGCGAAATAAAGGGTCGGGACCCAGAGCCAGGGTGTGCGGGATTTCATCGTTCGAGGGTTGTTCCGGGATAGTAGAAGGAGAGGATTTCTTCAAAGGTTTTTCCATGGGCGGCCATGACGGCGGCGCCGATCTGGCACAGGCCCACGCCGTGGCCCCAGCCATGGCCGTGCAGAATGACCTCGTCGTCGGTCATCTCCACGTCGAACCAGGAGCTGTACAGATGGCTTTCGGAAAGGAAGCGCCGGATGATCAGCTCCTTGCCGACAGTAAGCGTTACCTTGGAGCCGACGATGCGGAGCTTCTTGATGCGGCCGGAGCCGCCCCGCTCGAGGGGTTCCAGCGCCACCAGGTCGCCGATGTCCACACCGGATCGCCGCGCGATGAGGGCGGAAAGCCCGGAACGGCCGTAGCGGACGGTCCAGTCGTGGAAGTCGGTGGTTTCCAAGTCGTAGTCGTTCAGCACCTGGCCCAGGATCTCCTTGTCATGGGTGTCGCACCAAGGGTCGTCATGGACCGTCAGGTAGGGATAATCGACATCGGCCCAGGCGGTCGAGAACTGTTCGGTGCGGCCGCCGCAGCACTTGTAGAAGCGGGCGTCGACCAATTCGCCGCCGGAGCGGAGCACAAGGCCCCAGGTTTCGTCGATGGCAGCGCGGACTTTCCGCCCCACCGCCATGGTCAGGCCCTGGTAGCGCTGGCAGTGGTCATCGGCGCAGACGTCGAAGCGGTGGTGGTCATCGTGGTCGAACCACTTGATGATTTCGCCGACGGGCTGCCCGACCTCCATCGGCTTGGAGGAGTCCAGCCAGGTCACCAGGGACGGTACATTGTCGAAGGAATAAGGCACGGAGGCCTTCTTCCGGGCCTGCCGGTGGGCGATCTGCGCCATCACCCAGGAACGGGAGATGACCGCATGGGCCTTCAGGAATTCCGGCGAGGCGGTCGCCTTCATCTCCGAGGAAATGACGCTGAGGAGGTAGTCCTCGACGCCGATGACATTGACGGCCACCACTTTCCCCTCGTCCACGATGAACTTGAGGGTACCGGCGAACTGCTGGTCCTGCTGCCGCTGCCAATGGAAATCCACGCCGATGGTCACCCCGTACAGGATGAAGGACGGTTCGGCGAACAGGGTGGAGATGGTCGGGGCCTCGAAGACGAGTTCGTCGTACAGGGTGCCGTTATAGTCGATCTTGCCCTCCCGATAGGAGACTTTCTGCGGACCGGCGCCGTCGGAGATGATTTCGAAGGTGATTTCCGGACCGGAGAGGATGCCCACTTCAATCTTGGGCTGGGTGCGGACGAGCCGCCACAAGAGGCGTTCCTCCTGCTTTTCGGAGAGAGACACTTCCTGCAGGATGTCCGTCAGGACGGCGGGCGTAAGCCGCTCGTAATCGGACACTTCCGGAATGACGAAAAAGCCGGCCATGTCGGCCGCGCCGGGGCTCAGGGCGAAATGCCCCTCCCCTTCCGCATAGAAATGATGCGGCCGGTGGGCGGCCCGGCACATGACGACGGCGCGGTACTCGCCTTCGCTGAAGAAGGACAAGGCGTTGAAACGGGGCTCGGCCTCCCCTTCCGCCAGGTCGCAGCAGTCGAGAAGACGGTAGAACATCTTGGCCATCGACTTGGCCGTTTCCGCGCGGAGGAGGAAAACGCCCCGGGTGAAGTGCTTGTAATGGAACAGCTGGGCGTCCCGGACGGAGTCCACGAAAGAGACGTTCGCGGTCAGGCTTTCCGGAACCAGGCCCCCGTTCATCGCGATGTTGTGGAGCAGTCGTCCGGCGATGCGCTCCATGGGCATGTATCCCTTGGGGCAGGCCTGGAAATGGGCATGGCCCGGGACGGTGGTGCCACTGTAGGGGCTGTTGTAGAAGATGACATAGTCCGGGAACTGGACGGCGAGGTCCAGCATGTCCGGATACCGGTGCCAGATGGTCTGCGGGACATGGATGTCGCGGGTGATGACCAGATGGTTCGGGAAAATGGGCGCCCGGTTCACCAGGATGCGGTACTTCCGGCCCTTGCGGCCCTCGAACGGAAGGAAATGCTGGTGCTCCAGGTAATTCTCCTCGCACAAGGGACACCCGTGGTCGAAAATGGGCATCCGCCCGGGATTGGACTGAAGGGTGACGAGGATGCCGCCGATGGTCATCTGGCGGGTCTGGGCGCTCTTCAGCGCCCGGTACTTCGCCGCCACGGCCGGCCAGACCGACAGCTGGTCGTGTACGAATTTATCGATGTCGATGGGCATAACTTCGTAAAGTTAGACATTCTCACGCGGAAATCCTACAGGCGCTGCCCCTTTAAAAACCCGTTCCGAACTGAAGCCAGTATTTCTCCTCGAGCGCTTTCCAGGTCCGGCAGCCTTCCTGATAGATGTATTCCGTATAGGCGTTCAGCAGGGCCGGCGTGTAAACGGTCGTAGGGACACCTTCCAGGGCGAGGGTCTCCAGGCGGAGGATTTCCCGGTTGAACCCTTCCTTGGTGCTCTGCCAGGAAAGGGTGGCCAGTTTGTTGGCCCGGCGGAACTGCCAGAGGGCGCAGTCGGGAACATACTGCTTCTGCCCGCAGGTCTCAAAAGCCTTCGGGAGGGATTTTGTTCCGCAGAAGACCGGAATACGGGGGCTCTGGCCCGGATTGTCCAGCGACAACCAGCAGACGCCGCCCACGTCGTCCGGCAGCCAGGAACGGAGCTGCGTGACATGGGAGTAAGCGCACCAGGCGACGGCGACTGTGCGGCGGAAATCGACCGTTCCGGGCGCGATGGTGTTGAGCGTGTTCCGGAGGGTAGTCGACAGCCAGGGGTTCGCGATCGGACTCACCACGGTGTCGGCCGGGTGCTGCTTGTTGGCCGCCCGCGCCATCCGGACCCCTTTGGTCATGTCGAAATCCGTTCCTTCGTAGGTCTCCCGGTAGAGGGCCATCACTTCCCGGATGTCCACGGGCTTTTCGGGCTTGACGGAGAAAGGAATCTCGTCCATGTCGTATGTCAGGCCGAGCGAGGGTGCGAAGTGGTTCAGGATAAAGAATTCCCGGTCATTGAAGTTCTTCCCTTTGGCATAGTCGGTATTGAAATACTTCCAGAAGATGAAATCTCCCTTCCCGTCCCAAAGGCCGTTGTCGATGGCGACCCGCTCCACATTGGCGGAAGCCATCATGTCCTTGCTTTTGCGGTCGATCTTTCCGATGCGCGGAATGTTCGCCGAGACGGCGACATGGTCGTCCGGTATCCGGCGGGCCACCCAGGCAGCGCCGATCTTCTCCTTGCCCACGCCGACGATTTCGAATTGCCAGACCTCGTTCTTGTCAGCCACGGTGAGGCATTCGCCGCTGTCACCATAGCCGTACTGCTCCGCAAGAGCGCCCATTAGCCGGATGGCGTCCCGGGCGTTGTCGCAGCGCTGCAGCGCCACCCTTTCCAGTTCCTCGATGGTGAACCAGCCGGCGGCGTTCACGAGCGTGTCCGGGCCGCCGAAAGTGGTTTCTCCGATCGCCAGCTGCTTCTCATTGAGACAGGGATAGGCCGTGTTCAGATAGGCGTAGGTATGCGCCGCCTGGGGGATCTCCCCCATCAGCTTCACGCCCACGGTATCCCCGCGGAAACGGGTATGCATGGTGCCCCGGAGGATCGGATGCATCGTCCCGGGTGCATGGTCTTCGGCAGGTTCCATCTGGACCCAGGTGCGATAACGGCCGTCACAGGTATGGGAAGTGATGACGGAACCGTCGGAGGAGGCTTTCCGGCCCACCATGATGGACGTGCAGCTCTGTCCGTTGAATTCCTCGGACTCCTGGGAAAGGAGGGGGAAGGAAAGCGTCAGGGCGGCGATCAGGATCAGAAACTTCTTCATATCGGAAACATTTTCCCAAAAATAATCAAAAACACCGGGATTATCACTACATTTGGAAAAACTCTATGGGTATGAAAAGAATCCTGACCGGCCTCCTCGCAGGCCTGCTGCTCCTTCCGGCCGCCTTCGGCCAGCCGCTCCGCCAGAGCGTCATCCGCCCCGACACCGTCGAAAGCGCCCTCCTCGGCGAAACGGTTTCCGTCAATGTGTACCTTCCCGCCGGCTTCGACGCCTCCTCGGACACGCAATATCCGGTCGTCTACCTGCTCCACGGCCTCTACGGCACTTATAAGGACTGGGAGACGGCGGGACACATGAAAGACGTGGTCGACGAACTCATCGCGAGCGGCGAAATCGTGCCGATGGTCATCATCATGCCCAACGCCGGCGACCCTGACATCCACAACAACTGGAACGGCTACTTCAACATGCCCGGCCGTCCTTACGAGGACTTCTTCTTCAAGGAGCTCATCCCTACGGTTGAGCCGCGCTACCATGTCCGCGCCGACAAGCAGCACCGCGCAATCATGGGCCTTTCCATGGGCGGAGGCGGCAGTACCGTCTATGCCCAGCGCCATCCGGACATGTTCTCCAGCTGCTATGCGATGAGCGCCTGGCTGGACAGTTCCGTCCGCGAAGACATGGCCAAGGACAAATTCTACCTGGTGAACAAGGCGGTCCGCGAGCATTCCGCCCTCGACTTCATCGACAATGCCGATGACGCCACGCTGGAGCGCCTCCGCACCGTGAAGTGGTTCTTCGACTGCGGCGACGACGACGGCCTCATGGACCTGTCCGTCGCGCTTTTCCAGAAGATGCGCGCCCGCCGCGTCCGCAGCGAACTCCGCATCCGCGACGGCTGGCACGGCTGGGAATACTGGCACACAGCCCTCCGGCTCTCCCTCCCCTTCGCTTCTCGTAATTTCGAAAAATAGCCGTCGGCATGTTCAGGAAGTTTGTATTGTGCATCGCACTGATCACCCTCTGCGCGCCGGTGTTTGCGCAGAGCCGGCGGGAGCGTCTGGAGAAGCATGTCTAT
>JAEEGK010007376.1_pt1 | contig 26224 bp, 24 predicted proteins | sample 8958771 | NCBI WGS metagenome assembly JAEEGK01 (sample SAMN16246547, study PRJNA631951) | gut metagenome | biome: gut microbiome; feature: rumen; material: SC-attached | host: Bos | place: Iran: Karaj | collected 2018-10 | reverse complement strand
CGCCGAGTGAGGCTGCGCTCAGCCATTTGAGCGAGCTCAATGGCGTTCACTTATCGCCTCACTTCACGCTCGGGGAGTTAACGGTGACGAGTGTGAAAACAGCGGATAAGAACATTCCGAGTCATGTGGCCATTGAGAACTTGAAGAGGGTCTGCAAATGGCTTGAGGAACTCAGGTATAATTATAATAGGAGATATGTGCTGACTTATTATGAGGATTACGACGAGTCGAAGAACGTGGAACCTATTATAATCAATAGCGGGTTCAGGAGTGCAGAAGTGAATAAACGGGTAGGGGGCAGTCCTACGAGCAATCACTTGACTGGTTGTGCGGTAGATATCCATACGTATGGGATACAGGAAGCTATCCGGTATGCCTGTGTGCTGATGGATATCGCTGATGAGTCGAATTGGGATTTCGATGAAATTCTGATCGAGCGTTCGAAGAAGGGGACGTATTGGGTACATTTCGCCGTAAGGCCGAAGGATAATCGCCGTAAGGTGATGTTCATTCAGACGTAACGTACATTTAAGGGCCGCTTTCTCACTGATCATGATGAGAGAAGCGGCCCTTATTTTATTCCGAAATATTTAAAAATCACATTTTCGACCATAAATTTGAGCAAAAAATCACATTTTCGGATAGTTTATAGGATGAAAAATCACATTTTTAGATATTTTTTAAGATAGAATATCACATTTTTGGACATAAGAAGACATCTCACACCGAACTTATAAACGTACTAATGTCAAATTTATTGTGAATAACTGAAAAAATGAGTGAAGAAGTATTTGATTTAGTGAAGGCAGTATATTTCACCGACGACATGCTGCCACTTCACAGGAACGGAAGGAACCTTCGCCTCAGGAGGTCGAAGAACTGTTTTAATACCCTTGTCATCAGCAAATATAAAACGTTTTTTGCTGTTTAAACTACAAAAAGTGCTCAAATTTTTTGCAGTTTAAAATATAAATCGTATCTTTGCGACCGGTAGTAAAAAGAAGCAATTATGACAGCATTAGAACTGAATGCGGAGATATACCGCGCCATGGGCGAGATAGCCAATGATGAAACGTTATTGGCCAAGGTGCTTAAGTATGTGAAGGGACTCGCTCCTGCGAAAAAGGCAAAGGATGATGCGGGATGGGCAACACGTTTTGTGGGTGCCTGGGAGGATGATCGTACTGCAGATGAGATTGTCAATGACATTCGCAGTGCCAGGTCTACAAACAATATTGATATCGATTTATGAAAGGCTACCTTCTTGATACAAGTACCTGTGTAGCTATCTTCAGGGGTAACCGCGAGGTAGCTGACAGAATGGAAAAGGTTGGAAAAGATAAGTGTTTCATTTCCCAGATTGTTGTCGCTGAACTACTCTTTGGAGCATACAAAAGCAATCGTGTTGAAGAGAACTTGAAACAGACGCACGCTTTCATAGAGGAAATGAATGTCCTGCCTTTTGAAGAGTGCTTGGAGACCTTCGCCAAAGAAAGGGTAGCGTTATGGAATGCAGGCAAGCCCATTGAGGATTTTGACTTGCTCATCGGTTGTGCTGCTAAGGCTGCAGACTTGACCATTGTGACACACAATGTTAAGCACTTCAGTCATATCGATGGTCTTATAATTGAAGATTGGATAGCATAACTCGGTATGTTTTATGAAATACCAGCTAGCTGGTATTCTCGATGACGCATACTCTGCCGCTTTGGCACATCCAGTCTTCGTGTTCTTTCAGTTCTTTCTCTGAGCGGAGTACCCAGCAAAGCGGGGTGTGCATGTCGGCGGGGATCTTCGGCTTTGCTGCATAACCGTCGGTATAGATGAGGGCACCGTCGTATTCGGGATGCTTGGCCACGAAGTCGATGAAGGGCTGGAAACAGGTGCCGCCACGTCCTTTGACCTTGATGTTCTCAGAGGCTTTGAGGAGCGTCTGCATTTCGCCCAGTTGGACGTCAAACTGCACGACATCAATCTGCTTGATGCCGTATTTGAAGAAGCGGTTGATGGTGGAGTAGAAATTCTTGAGATCCTCCTTTGAGATGCTGCCACTACAATCCACACCGATAATCATACGTGTGGTGAAATCGTAACGGCTACCCATGGCGTCGAAGCCAAAGCGACGGTTGGGGCGCATGCGTGTGAGCTTGCGCTTCTCAGAGAGAATAGTGGCGCGGAAGCCTGCCAGAATCTTACGGTAGTCGACGCGGGCCTTCGTGGAGGCGATGATTTCCTCTACCAGTTTCCCAGGCATGGAGCCCCATCCGTTCACGTTGCGGATGGTTTCGTTGATCTGGGCGGCCATGAGTTCGTCTTGCTGCCAGTTGGCAGCGAGGTCTGAATTGCCATCGGCATCCCCGTCAGAATCTCCGGTCAGACTCATTTTAACCTGAGGAAGCATCCCCTGGATGCGGCGCGCATAGTACTCGAAGTGCTGGTTGGAGGGCAGTTCGAAATCTTGCGGTCTCTCCATCTGAACCTTCTGGAAACGGTAGGGGTCGCCAATGACACAGTTGCTCCCCAAGACCCTTGCCAGGATGCTACAGCCGTCGGGCTGACGGTCGTAGGGGTGCTTCAGCAGGATGCGGATGACCTCTACTCGGAGGCGCTCTTCCAGTTCCTTGTCGGTGATGGTTTCACACAGGTCGGGATTGACCTCGATGACGCCCTTGCCCACACGGATGTGGCACTTCATCTCCCTGTTTTCTGCTACCCGATGGGTGCAGAAAGCAGAGAACAGGGGTTCTTCGCTGAGAAACCAGCGTTCTGTTATTTGGGCTATTCGTTCCAGCATATTTTAATTACCTTTTGATTTGGAGGTTGAAGAGGCGGGTACCAGGGAATCAACAAACTCATTCAGCATGTCGTAGACCGATGAGGCGTTGACCACCATGAAGGCGATGGCCTTCTCATAGGTGCCCTTCTCGAAGATGTTCGTGAAGTTGGCGAGTGCCTCTCGCTTCTTCTTCGTGCGGAGGAAGGTGATGTACTTACCGAGGCTGTCGGCGGCCTCCTTCTTCTCACGTTCGTTGAGATTGGCGTTCTCAAGGTAGCGGAATATAGCCTCGTTGAGGATGGCATACTCGTGGAGCTGATATTTCTCCACGGTCTTGATGGTCTTGTCATACTTCAACAGGAGATCCTTGCCCGTGATGACCTTGTGCTGCTGGACACTCTGGATGAAGGCGGCTGCTGCACCGACGCCCACGATGCCGGCGATGATGCGCTTGTGGATGTCGGTGATGGTGTCTACCTTGTGAATCACGTCGGATACATGCTTCCAGGCGCGGCGATCGGCGGTCTTGTCGAGTCCCTTGTATTCTCGGTTGTTGCCGTCGAGCCAGGTGGGGTTGTCCTGAATGAAATCTACTACACGGTCGTCGAGATGCTCGCTCACAGCCCAGTTGAGCCATTCCTCGACGGTGGGCTTGAACTCGTAGATGTTGAAACGGCTTACGAGTGCTGGATCGAGGTCGGTGAGCTGGTATTCGTCGCCATCGTTAACGGCCGATATCACGTAGCTGCCTTTGGGCAGGGCCTTGCCTGCCAGCTTGCGATTCAGGGTGAGGTCCATCACCGTCTGGAGTATCTCTGGACGGGCGCGGTTCAACTCGTCGAGGAAGAGCACAATGGGCTTTCCGTCCTGTGGGAACCAGTAGGGTGGGGTGAAGTCGGTGCGCGAGGTGGCCTTGCCGTTGGCATCGATCTGCTCTACCTTCGAGGGTATGCCGATGATGTCGCCCGGGTCGGCCATCTGTCCGAGAAACAGGGTTACTACTTTCATGCCCTTGCTATTGAAATAGCTGGTGAGGATTTCGGACTTACCGATGCCGTGCTTGCCCACGAGCATGATGTTCTGGGTTGAGGGGGTGAGCTCTAAGGTTTGCTTGAGCTCGGAAATATTAATCATTACTGACATAGTACTACATTAAACATTAAAGATTAAACATTAAAGATTATTTCTTGTGGTGGATGAAGAAGTTCTTGATGCTGCTTTTGCGATGAACGTCGAGGAGCAGTTTCAGACTCTCAATCTGCTGGGGAAGCTGTTTTTTGTACGATCCCCACCAGGCATAGATGTACACACCGAGGGTGGTGTTGGGAATATGCACCATGATTTTGGCACGGCGCTTCTGCTCTACGACAACATACTTGAGCTTGGGGTAGTCCTTCATGGCATCGGCGAATATGGCACGGATGCCGAGGAATGCCATATGATCGATCTTGAGCTTCTTGTAGGCTGTCTGCAATTCTACATCCCAATCGTTCATGTAATCGGCCAACCTCTGCTTCTGGCGTATCATCCACAGGGCGATATCCTCGGCGCGGTATGACTTGAGGAACATCACGGTGTGGTTCTTGTCGTTGATGGTAAGCTGTATGGCCGAATGTGCCTTCTCGGCGTAGAGGGTGCAGGCTGACGAGAGCTTGACTATCAGTCGCGGACTGGGGTACTTGCTGCTTGCCAACTCCAGCTTGATGTCGGAATCGCTGATGGTACCGTTGCCCATCAGGTGTATACGCACTTCGGCGGGCAAGGGTACTTTGGTGATGAACGGTTGCTCAGGGCCCAGGTCGTTCATCATGCGCATCTTGAGGTAGAGGTCAAGAGCATAGTCGTTGCTCCTGCCTTCCTCCAGTAATTTGGCGATGCTGTTACTAATCTGTACTTTGGTGTATTGCATAATTTTACTTTTTAGGCGGTGAAGCCGGCGATGCGGTGGCGCGACTTGTTGTTGGCCAGCTGCTCGGCGCGGCAGTAGTCTTCCAGCTGCTCGAGTGTGGCGTACTGGCCCGAGAGGATGTAGTCGACCGTGCGCTTGCGGGCGATGTTCTCAATCTGTCCGCCTGAGAAGTCGAAGTGCGAGGCCAGCTGCTGGGCGTCGTGGTCGCTCAGGTCCTTCAGCATCGAGCGCCATATCTTGCTCTTCACGGTGGTGTCGGGCTTGTGGAACTCAACCTTGTAGAGGAATCGGCGCTCGAAGGCGCTGTCGAGGTTGCTGGTGAGGTTGGTGGTGGCGATGAGTATGCCGTCCAGGTCCTCAATCTCCTGCAGGATGATGTTCTGCATGGCGTTGTCCATCTTGTCGACAGAGTGCTCGATGTTCTCGGTGCGCTTGTTGATGAGCGCATCGGCCTCGTTGAAGAACAGGATGGGCTGTACCTCACTGTTCTGGCATATCTCGCGGTAGCGGGCAAACACGGCCTTGATGTTCTTCTCGCTCTCGCCTACGAACTTATCGCGCATGCCGGCGATGTCCACCTGCATCAGGTTGCGACCCGTCTGACGGGCTATCTGCAGCACAGTCTCGGTCTTGCCGGTACCAGGGCCTCCGTAGAACAGACAGGCAAAGCCCTTGCGCATGCCCTGCTCCTCCAGACGCTGCTGGATGCTGGGGAAGTTGTCGATGCTGAGCAGACTGGTGAGTCGCTCAATCTGCTGCTGCTCGCTGTCGTTGAAGAACAGTTCCTTGGCCTTGATGGTGTCGTGGCTCTTAAGCATGCGGTTGTAGCTGTTTTGATAGCGGCGGCACTTGCTGTGACTGGGCTTGTAGGCCGACAGCAGCTCCTGCTTGGCCCTGAGGGTAAGCTTGTACTGCTCGTTGTCGGCCATGCCGTCGCGGCACTTGTACTCGATGTAGCCGGCTTGTATGAGGGGGTGGATGCCCTCGCGCAGGTTCTGGCGCAGGAAGTTGCAATCAAAATCCTCGGGGTACAGGTCGCTAATGGTTTCCATGGTGAGGCCCTCGCCGTCGCTGCCCTCCCACTGGGCATAGTCGAACACAATCATGAGCAGCAGCGACTGCACGTGAATATCGTCGAAGCGCAGCACCTCGTGGCAGAGGGGCAGGTGAGGATTGGCCTTGCACAGCTCAACCATCCACTCCTCGTCGTCGCGGAACTCGGTGTGACGGTCGTTCAGGCCCTTGGAGATATGGCTCTCGAGTTTGTCGACGAACTGCTGCTCGGTGAGTCCGTCAATCTTCTCAGGCACGAACACCTGATTATGGCGCAGGGCGGTGATAAGGCCGCGTGCCAGTGCGAAGCCTTCGAAGAAACCGCCTATCTCGTGGGTGCCACGGCGTACGAACCAGCGCTTGCGTACCATCTCCTCGATTTCGTCGGTGTAGGTCATCATCTGCAGGCGTGAGCAGTTCAGGTAGTTGCCCATCTTCTTCCACGACAGGGGTTCGCCAGCCTCGATGAGCATGGCCAGTACTACTATCTGGATATCGTTGATGCCCAGCTCGCCGCGCAGGAAAGCCAGGGGATTCTTAATCGACTCCCAGAACTCATCGGTGAGTTCGGAGCCGCGTGCCTGGTCGAGCACACGGTTCATTGCGGTGATGATGGTCCAGGTGTCGGGCTCCTTGTATTCCTTCTCCTCATTATCAAACAAGGAGCGCTCGGGGCGCATGTCAAAATCAAGGTTTGTACTTCGCTTCTGAATTTTCAATCTTCTTGGTGGCATAATAGTAGTGTTTTAATGGGTTATTACTGATGGCAAATTTACCGTTTGATGAGAAAGTAAGGGTTAAAGTCATATGTATAAATGATTATTGAGTGAGGCATTCTTCAGGTCGGCGCCAGGCCCATGTGTACTTGCCGCGAGAGTCGTGGAGATAGAGTTCGGGCCAGAGGTAACCGGTGATCTGGAACTGATACACTGTATTGCCCTTAGTAAACGTGATGTATCGGCCGTCGTAGCGCCAAGCGAAGGTTTCGGCATAGTAAGCCGAGCCTCCCACATCCTCCATAATGATGTCGGCCTTGCCGTCGGAAAAGATGTGGAGCTCTTTGAATTCCACATCACCCACGTACATTGGGTAATAGCACTGCCAGAGTCCAGTCAACAAGTCGGCAGTGAGGTGGTCGCCCTTAGACGAGGAATACTGACTGTTGCGCTCTTCCATGAATGGACACTCGCAACTGGTAATACTCAGGACAGCCAGACAGACGATGCACTTGGCAACCGCCAGGAGGAATAGTTTGTTAAATTTTAGCTTTGTCATATTCGTGATGTTTTGATGTTTACACCCACAAAATTATCCCTTTGGCAGGAAATCAAAGCCGAAAATCATACATATAACAAAAAATAGAGCAACCGGTGAGGGTTGCTCTTGGGTTAGCGAAGCAGGTCGATGATCTGGAGCGGGGAGGTGATGCACTCATGGTCAGGGTCGGCGAGCATCAGCTCTTTTTCCTCATCTCTGGCGCCCCACAGACAGTGATAGGCCTTGATGCCGACCATGGATGCCAATTTAGCATCAATCATCTGATTACCGAAAGCTATGGTGTATTCAGGAGCAACGTTGAGCTGTTTCAGTGCATGGAGGAAGAGCGAAGGATCGCCCTCGGACTTTATGGTGCCGCCAATACGATTGACCTTGGGCTTGGGAAAAACATCTTTCAGAACAGGATACTTTTCTGCTTTGGCTTTGATTGCCACATTTTGCACCTGAACGTTGTTGCCCGACACGATGGCAGCTTGGATGTTGTTTGCTTTGAAGAACTCGAGTGCCTGCTCCCAACCATCGTAGAGCGGGCTCTGCCTGATTTTCTCAAGGTATAGGCTGCGGGTCTTGCTCCACTCTGGCGAGAACCTGCGCAGCCCCTTCCCCCGGACAGAGAAACGATCTGCAACAGTGGTGTCGAACAGAGTGCCATCAAAATCGATGAGCACCGTGGTAAACGAAGGAATAATAGTAGTTTGCTTTGTCATATGGTAATAGTATTATACGTGATTACGATTGCAAAGATTATGCCAAGACTCGTTTAATATGATAAGTTAATGGACTTCTAAAACGTAGCGGGTGACTGGGTAGTAAATGACGCGGGCTATGACTTTCTTCTTGCCTTCGGCTTCGAGAGCACGCTGGTAGCAGTCGAGCTGATCGCCATGACGACCTGCATAATGTTCGCTTTCTGATTTGAACACTAGTTTGTATCCTCCTGGGCAAGTCTTATAGTCAACAACAACGTAACCATCTTCAGTTTCCCAGACAAGATCAATGTAGCCACTTACTATATGACCATTCTCGTCCAGATGACGGAAGGGTTTTTCGTGATAGCGTTTTATTGCTTTGCCATAGCGAGACTCAAGAGTCTCAATCAAGTAATTCCATGCATCTATGAGTAAGTTTGGCTTTGAAAAATTATTTTCAGTGAAACCATAGCTATCACGTAAACTGTTAATCTGATCCTCAGTAATACCATCATCACAACAACAGAATACCTGATGAATGAAATCGCCCATAAGTGCATCTTCTTTCTTTTTCCTGCGAATCAGCATACGATTCTCCTCATCATTGATTACTTTGATATTGTGAGGTGTCTTACCGGCCTTTGAAGGTGAGATATGAAGTGGGTTGTCGAGCTGGCTAAACCCTGCAGCAAAATCATGAACTATTCTTTGACGTTCATCAGGCCATGCTAGCAAATTGTCTTGATCGATGGATTCTTCTTCATAATCAGTTTCTGCAATCTCTGCTCCTATTGATCGGAACCAATTAAAGTTGACAGTATCACCCTTTGATGTAAGAATAAGTATATTGCGTGCACGAGTTACACCTACATAGAGTAGGCGGGCAGCCTCACTGATTTCATGATCCCGGACTTCTTCCCATAGTTCGTGATTCTGTAAACGGGAAACCAATTCATCCTTGGCAGCATTATCTTTACCGTAAATATTCCTGACAAGGGAGATGGTCATAGGGGGATTGGGGCATTCTGCAGTTGGCTTATTCTTTCGATGATAGTGACATCCCAACATACAATTGGTAGCAATATCCTGTGCATTACCGTAATCCTTGTCGAGCGACATAAGGATTACAACTTTCCACTCCAAGCCCTTTGACTTATGATAAGTGTAGAGTCTCACACCCTCTTCATTGACAGCTCCCTTGCACTTCTGTTCCGTGAAATAATTGATGAATCCAGCTATAGTAGCTGATTGCCCGAGTTTTGTGGCGTTATCTTCGTATTTGCGAGCCAGATTAATGAATACTTGCAGATTTGCCTCCTCGGCTTTAGCATAATCCCAACTTTGCACAAGCGAATAGAGGTCGAGCTCGATGATGAGACTCTCAACCAATGCGCTAATGCTCTGATAGCCTAAAAGGTTGACAGGATAATTGTCTTCTTCGTTGGAGCGGAATTTCCTTAATTGCAGTAATCGGTTGATAATGGGGACTTCTGTGAGATAATCATCAGGTTCAGCTCCATTATTTATGTGGTCAAGACGATTCTCAATAATCTTACGAACATGATAGTCTGGCATGGTAAGGTAGGCCACTTCGGCGCGAGCTAATTGGTTATTGGATGAGTTGACTAGCGTGAGAAGTGCCTTCATCAGTCTGCCTGTACGCGACTCCTTAACATCACTTGATTCGCGGCAAACTGGAACATTGATTTTTCGCAATTCTTCTGCCAAATTGTCGAGATGGTCATTCTTGCGCGCCAACACAGCAATGTCCTCAGCAGCAATACCCTCACGAAGAATGAGTTGTTGAATCTGGAGTGCCAGTGCTGTATTGTCTTCATACTTCCAAAGACGTAATGGGCTTTCTTCATGATCGTAATTACCATGCTCTTCAGGTATGGTAAGTTCTACATCAGTCATATTATTGAAGACTTGGGTGAAGATCGTGTTTGAGAATTCTACCAATGACTCTATAGTACGATATGAATATGGCAAGGGTTCGTTGTCAGTTATACTGTCGGCAACTGCAGCTGTTAGTTCTGTGTCAGAACCACGGAATCCATAGATAGCCTGTTTCTTATCGCCTACATAGGTGGTATTAAGCAATTCTGAAAGTTTCTGGAAAATGTTAACTTGCATGGGGTTTGAATCCTGAAACTCATCAACAAAGAGATGGGTATATCGAGAACGGATGTCCTTTTGTACTTCCTCGATTTTGAGGAGCTTAAGAAACATCTCTTCCATATCATTGAAGTCAATCAGATGGTGTTCGTCTTTATACTCTCGATACACATTCTGCCATTTTTGAGCTAGGCGGAATATAAGGGCAGCATAATCTTTATTATCGTCAACTCTCTTGGTAGTAAAAAGAGTTGAAGAAGCAATACTGGCAAGTAATTTTTTCGTGGCTAAAGTATCTTCGCATCGATTTTTTGCAATATCAGCAAGTTCATTAATCTCATTTCTAGATAATGTTTTATCCTTGTAGTTATTGAGAATGCCTTTCTGCTCCTTTACTTTAGACGTTTGTCTCATGTTGTTTAAAACACCAAAAATATCTTTTATGCATTCTTGTGCATAATCTTGAATTTTATTATCTTCTTTCGGGCCAAGACACTTGAGAATACTATCTGTTGTGTCAAGACTATTTTTAAGTTGTTTCTCGTCAATGTTATACCATAAAATATAATCCAGGACTGTATTAAGATCTTCTTTCCAAAAACCGTAATTAATGCCTGCTTTCAGATTTGAAGATGGGTAGCCAATCTTGTAATCTTCAGCATACTGATACAGGAATTTCTTGTCATTTTGAGTGAGCAATCCTCTAAGTGAGTGGTCACGAAACGCCTGGACTTCTTCTTCTTCCATTGCTGCTGCATCGGGCATAATGCCAAGAAGGTACCAGTACTTAGTCAGGAAAGTGTTGGCTACGGAGTGTACGGTGCCTATCAAGGCATGTTCCATCTGCTGAGCCTCTTTGTAGAGTTCTCTTTTATTCAGCTCCTTTTTTGCCTTCTCTCGCAGTTCCTGGGCTGCTGCCTTGGTAAAGGTAGTCATTATGACCTGTTCGGGCTTCAACTGGCCCTTCTTAATCATTTCGGCTACCTGATTGGTAATGGTATATGTCTTGCCGGAACCTGCTCCGGCGCTGATAAACTTCTTTGTCATAGTAGTGGTTTTTATTTAGTGAAACACTTATAGTCGGAATACTTGTTTTCAGTTTTTACTTTGATTCTCTTCTGTTTACCATCTTCTCCAATTATTTGTTTTCCAACTTGGTCAAGTGGGAACACATTTACTGCATTATTATATCTCAGCCCGACAATTGGATCCAGGTCGCCTGTTTCTATCCAGCCTTCATTGATTTCATTAACACGTTCTGTGTAGCCATTCTTGATTTGTTCCATCATTTTAACCTGAGCCTCAGGGGTAACCAATTGGCAATTCTCCCCTATGAATTTATCAGAACTGTACAATATTCCAGCAGGCATTGTGAAGAATCCTTTACGTATAGTCTCTTCCTGATTGGCTTGGCTTGTCAACATAGCCTCATAAATAGCTAGCTGCATGGCGCGATTGCTCTTAATGAGTTTTTCGTGTTTATCCTTTGATGATGTCCATTTCAAATCGAACACCACATTTTTACCAAATGTATCATGCAGACGCATATCAATATAACCTTCAAGTTTGACATCGTTGGTGAAATCCAACTCACCCATCTGCTCACATTCTTCGACTGTAAGACCATTCTCAACAATGATGACGGCGAGTTTCTTTACACACCTGAGTAATTGATGGCGCAGTATTTCCAAATTAAGGTGATGCTCAGGTAGGAGTAAAAGTGCACCTTTACGCACCAATGCACGATGGAAAGACTTTTCAAAGTTATTGACCACAAAATTCTCTAATGTCACTCCGTTACGTTCTGCCGTAAAGAGATCTTCAATAGTTTCGTGGGCCACATTACCATTTGTAAGTGTCATCTTGATCTCCGTGTCGCTCAAATCTGAGAATCCTAGTGTATATTTCATTACATAATCCAGCGGATCTTGCAATAGCATCTCCAATGCAGAGAAACTCTCCTTTTCTCTCCATCTAACTGGATGATTTTGTGCATCAAACAGGATCTTGTGTTTGTCTTCTTCAAGATGGTTGTCGACATGTTCTACTATCCTTGTTGCTATCTGATTGTAGAGGTTATCGCCGTTAACCGGTTCTTGATGTTGAGGTAACTGCAACAAAAGTGGGTGTTTAGGTAACTTGGTAGCACCTTGCATATCGCAGGTAATAAGGGTTAGATTGTGTGACGTTTTATGTATGGGTTTTGTTAGCATAATATGCTGGAGATCTGCTTCATGATCTTTATTCCATATCTTAACTCCGGCTTTTTTTAGTTGCTCCTGTTCATTATTGGAAAGAAAATCAGTAGAGCGTGTAGTCTGGATATCACCATAAAAATCACACCAAATAGTACTTTTAGCCGTTCCAATCATATTTGAAGGGCTGTTGATGACACATCTCGTACCTGTCTGTGCTTGGTAAAGCAGATAGTCGCCAGATTCATATAGAGACTGTGCCCACTGCGCAAGAGTGGTATAGTGTAGTTTGTTATCTTGGGGCTGTCCTATCTGTTCCAATAATGATTTAATCAGTTCGCCGACATTCTGAAGTTGGGCGATACGTGCATCGTTTGGTGTTATGTTTAGAAGACTTGTGGCCTTAGTAGTAGCATGTGAATATATTCTTAGCATGAAGCGTTTGAAACGCTTGAAGTCCACTATGTCAGACTCTTCAGACAGAGGCAGGGAGTCTTTCTCTTTTCTAAGATCGAAAGGCAGATAGGTAAGATAATTACCTTCACGTTGCTCTCTGGTCATTCTACGCTGAGTATTGTCATTAGGCTCTTTGAACTCATTGTCAACAAAAGCGTTGATACAATCCAGAACCTTGTTGTTTGAGAAACCTCCTTCTCTCACAATCAGTTTTGCCATCCTGTGTGACAGCTCACTGTCGAGTGGGCATTCTGGCAAATAAAGGTATTGGAGTAGGGTGTTGACATTTAGTGGTCTCTGGAACAATTGGACTGCCAGAAGGAAAAGCTGGGTAATCTGAGGATTGGCATTCTCCATATAACTGCCACAGACAGGTTGCCCTGACATATGGAGCCAATTGTCGAGTCGTTTGTTGTCGGTGTTGATCCATAAATCGTAGGCTTGTGGATCTTGTTGAGAAAGCCATGCTTCTGCCTTCCACTGCTGAGAGAAGTGAATCTCGGTGATGGTCTCAGGCATTGCGTTGGTATTTTCTTTGTTTGCTTCAATTGTGACTCCTAGGCTTTGAAGACTGTTGAGAACAGGCTGGATGTAGTCAGGAAGCAATTCCATTGAGCAGGGAATCTCAATTGTGAGTTCCTTATAGATAGCAGGAATAGTAGCTTCGCCTGAAACCATGAGGTCCAGTTTCTCCTGAAGCCTGTTCAGAAGTTTGGCAAGTCCTTTGTCTTCAAATCCTTTATCTTTAGGTTCTTTTCCTTTTTCAATCTCAGCAAGTGTGTTCAAGCGGGTGCAGTTGTTGAGGTTAGTGCTTCTATTCCATCCGCATAGTGCCAGATAGTCTCGCCATTGTAAAAGAGTCTTGGCAACACTCATGCTATCGATGTTGATACTTTTGTGGAAGGTGTTGTCGGCATGATCTTTATCATATTCCAATAGCGCCTTATGATAAGATGCCAGACGTTCTGGATATGACGGAATCTGCTGATGGATACCAGCGTGCATGGCCAATTGAGTAAGGAGCCCTTGAGTCTCCAAAACTTGAACATCAAGTGCAACCTGATTGTCTTGCATGTTCATGTAATAGTTTCCGCTGTAAAAGGGGCAATAGATTATTTTCATATTTTCATCTTAGGTTTTATTTGTTTCCATCTGCAAATATATGAAGTATTTTAATATCATCCAAACAATTATAGAAATAATTTTTAATTGATAATGATGGTCTGGGTGGTGTAGTCGGAGTAGACGATGATCTGTACACCCTTGTCGGTGGGTTTGCAGGGGCGGCCAGAGAGGTTGTAACGGGCTACTTCGTATGCATCGTCGATGGTTGCGCTGCTGCTGGCATCGATGCCTCTGACGGCAGTGGCATTGCCATCGCCGAAGTAGATGCCTTGAAGGGATGTGCAACCATCAAAGGCATTGTCGCCAATGTAGCTGACGGTCTCGGGCAGGTAGATCTCGCGGAGATAGGCAGCTCCCTCGAAGGCACCACGGGCAATACGTCGGCAGTAGGGGTGGACGGTATAGGTGTCGTTGCGACTGCCTGCGGGGTAGCGGACGAGGATCCAGTCTTTAGTGCCCTCGTAGCCTACGGCGTAGAGTACGCCGTCGATGGTCTTGTATTTGGCCTCGCTCATATAGACGCCATTGATATAACCAGAAGGGAACTTGTCGACCTTCTCAATCTCTTGTGCCTGAACGGCTGCACCCATCATCAGGGCAAGGAGTAGGAATAATACTTTCTTTTGCATAGTCTTGAGAATTGATGTGATTCTGATAACAAAGATAGAAATCAGAATCAGAAAGGTTTGCTAAAATTATATGTATAACAGATGAATTCTGTATGATACTTGTTCAAACGACGATATTTGTGGTTAAATTGTATAAAAAAGGTTGTAGTGTTATAACCATTTTGAAAACTTTTTGTATCTTTGCGGCATAAAAACGTAGCAAACTATAAAAATGAGTATATGAAGTATCTGAATATTAAGAAAGCTTTGGCAGCATGGCAGGCTCTGCAGCCGCTGTCAGAAAAAGACAGGGATAGGCTTAGCCGTCGCTTTACTGTAGACTTCAACTACAATAGCAACCACATCGAGGGAAATACACTGACCTATGGGCAGACGGAGATTCTGCTTTTGTTTGGCAAAGTGATAGGGGAGGCTGATGTGAGAGACGTGCAAGAAATGGCAGCCAGCAATGTGGGGCTCAAAATGATGACTGAGGAAGCATCTGTGAAGGAGATGCCGCTGACTCAGAACTTCATTCGTACACTACATAAGACGCTGCTAAGGGAAGACTATACAGTATATCGTAATCTGCCTGGTGGTCAGCAGACAAGTTATGTGATACATGCAGGTCAGTATAAGACACGCCCAAATAGCGTAATTACACGATATGGTGATCGATTCGAATATGCCTCGCCAGAGGAGACTCCCGGACTGATGGCAGATTTGGTAGATTGGTACAATGCTGCAGAGCAAGAAGGTAAGCTTTCGCCTGTGGAGCTGGCTGCTTTGTTCCATTATAGATATATTCGCATTCACCCATTTGAGGATGGAAACGGGCGTATAGCCAGACTGATGGTAAACTTCATTCTAACTCGCCATGACTATCCAATGATTGTGGTACGCAGTCGTAAAAAGAGTGAATATCTTGAAGCCCTCCATCAGGCGGATATGGAAGTTGGACCAGTGCCAAGTGATGGTGCACATGCTGACATTAAGGACATCAGACCTTTTATGAAGTATTTTAATGAACTGGTAGCGACGGAGGTGTATAATGATGTACTATTTGTGAGTGAGAAAGACGAAAATGTATGGTGGTATGATGGTGAACGCATTGCGTTCAGAACACCAAACTATACAAAGATTCTGAATGCAATGCGTATAGAGCCAACACTGACTTTGGCAGATATGAAAGAACTGACTGGCATCAGCGTGACTGCGATACAGAAACTCCTTGACCAGTTGATTCAAAAGAGATATGTAGAACGTGGCGAGAAGGACGGCAGTTGGAGAGTGTTTGTAACGCAATGAGGCGTTAACTAAGCATACCATTTGTTGAATATCTCGCGGAGTTCCTGGGGGAGTTTGTTGTAGCAGGCCAGGGCGACGTCTTCGGGGACGGGCATGGTGGCGGCTGCGATGTTGCCGGCGATGCAGGCCATGGTGTCGGTGTCGCCACCCAGAGAGATGGCACGGATGACGGCGTCCATGAACGATTCTGCTTCGAGGAAGCAGATGATGGATTCGGGCACGCTCTTGTCGCAGGCGGTCTCGAAAGCATAGTCAGGACGTATCTCGTCGGTGGTTCGATGGAGATTGTAGCCGAAGGTCTGTGAGATGTACGAACGGATTTCGTCTTTCGATGAGCCGGTGCGATTGAGATAGATGGCGGCAGCTACGGCCTGGGCACCACGGATTCCCTCAGGAGAGTTGTGGGTTACTTCGGCAGTGGTCTTGGCCAGGGCCAGACACTCGCCGAGCGAGTGGGCATACCAGGCCACAGGGGCTACACGCATGGCGCTACCATTGCTACCGGCCCCATAAGGTGCACGATCGGAAGACTTAACCCACTCCTGGAATTTCCTACCGAATGAGTATGTCTGATAACGGTTGGCGAAGTGACGGAAGAGGTCGATGAGCGAGTCTTTGGAGTGTTCTGGATCGTCCAAGAGCCACTTGGCGATGGCGAGCTAGAGGATGGTGTCGTCGGTATAGGTCATGCTCTTCAGCACTTTCATGTCCTTCTTGCCGGCGAGCTTCTTTACTTTCTGCTTGTCTTTCTCGAGTTCGTATTTAGAGCCGAACACTTCGCCACAGATGCCACCGATGAGACCTGTCTGTGGGAGATGTTCCGGTGCAGAACGTTCCACACGTTCGACGGTGATGCGACCATCGGCAGTCTGGGTGAAACGGAGGTATCCGCCCAGCCAGTTGATGTAGGCGCTATTGAGCAGACTGACATCGGCAGGCTCGCCATGCAGCCACTTGAGCCACTCAGTGTACCACTTGGCACCATCGCGGTCGAGCTCCTGTTTGCGATAATGAGGTGTGGCATAGCGATGTGTGAGGAAGTCGCTGATGATGTGGTTGGGATTGTTGAGGTAGCCGTTCTCGGGGGCGATAATCTTGGCTTGTTCTTTGGCGGCTTCAGGACTATCATCGAACTGGGCCATCAGTGCGGCAGCGTCGATACTACCAAAGCGTACACCAAGCACGTCAATGCCACTGCAGATGGTATTGAGGCTGAAACGATTGGTATAGGTGGGTGTTCCAGCACTGAGTGAGAGTGGACCATAAAGTGCGAAATCGTCCTGAAAATGGGCTTCGTCGCGCAGTACACCCTTTACGAAACCACCCTTGTTGAGGGGATCGTTAGGATTAGAGCCGAGCACGTGTTCGCCGTAATGGGCTACGAACATGCACATCTTGTAGAGCAGGTCGATGGAGCCCAACGGGGTGTCGATATCTGTACGGATGATGACTACGGGCAGATGGCCTGGCATACGTTCGAGAACAGCCCGGCAGAGGGATTCTTCACGAGGGGTAACAAGAACCACGAGGGCACAGTCGGTCTGCGGATGCTTGGCACTCCTGATGAAGTTGGAGAGGGCCATGAAGCGTCCGTGACACTCGTCGCGGTAGTCGGTAATGACACATGAGGCCAGTCCGGCTTCGGTCATGTTGCTCTCCATTTTGTGGGCTACGGGCTCGCCGTATGAGCCGTACAGCACAGTGAATTGTGAGATCTGGCTGAGGTCGGGTGGGGCGATGGTGCCATCGATGGTGCGATAGGTGAAGTTGTCGTCGAGTTTGTCGGAAAGGGCCAGTTTGCCGGCGAAGTTGCTATCGCCAGTGAATGCTTTATATAATAAAGAGAAGTACGCGAAGGTGCCATTCACGCTGATGAATCCATGGGGAAGGTCGAAGGGACGGTTGACGAGGCTATTAGGATTAATCTTCTTCACGCGTCGCATGTTGTCGTTCTCTTTCGGAGTCATGGTAAAGAAGCAACTATGTTCCGGATTAACGTTGGCCATACGATCGGCGATGTACACGGCATCCTGGTTCATCAGCGACTTGCTGATGAGGAGGAGTTTGGAGTTGCGCAGTGTCTCGTCGGAGAGTGAGTTGGCAAGGTATGGCGTCATGACACGACCCAGACCGCTGCTGGCACCGTAGAGAAGTGCGGCGTAAGAGGCTGAGGAGTGAGATCCGCCATGGCCCATGGCAACGAGTGGACGCTCTGGATTGGTGAAAAGAAACTCGCGCAGAGGTTCTACGTCGGCCTGCTGGGCCTGTTCCAGGTACTTACGTGTGTCTTTCAACAGTTCGCTCATCAGGGGCTTCTTGCCGCGAGCGAGTGGTTTCTTGGGGGTGTTGTTGTTTGGCATAATGATGTGTGATTTATGTTTTTATGGTGCAAATATCGGGAAAACAAATCACGATAGCCTAAAAAATATACGTATAAGAAAATTATTCAATTATTCATTTATTCACATGTACAGGAAGGTGCTGGAGGAACGCGAAGGCGTCGGCGGGGAGATGGTACTCCAACTTGCCGTTGTCGCGAAGTTCCATCAGGAGTCGGCCTAAAAGGTTGGAACCTTCATAAAGACCTTCCTTATTTAGCTTGGCCCCATATGATGTACTCTTTCTGCCAGTTTCGTCTTCTACGATGAATAAACCTTTGCTTCGCTCTAATTCTTTGCGGAACTCATCACATTGTTCATATTTCATCTGAAGGCAGAACTTCAATGCGTCTATTATCATCTGAGGCCAGTCCTCACGACGATATTCCTTTTCCCAATGCATAGCCCACTTCTTGTTGTTGCGCCTGTAGACATCCTGAACAACTTCTTTGTGCGTGAACTTCATAATCTGAAATAAGGTTTCACTGCACTTAAAAGTAACACCATCAATAACAATAGGGCTTGTTGCCATATTGTGCAGGATGCCCCATTCTTCAGTAGTCTTATGAATAATGGCACACTGATTGGAAGGGTATGTCTCCCATTTATAGTAATCAGGGTAATAGGTCTTGATCATGTCAGAGACCTTGGTGAGCTTCGTTTTTTCCATTATATCAAAAACTGTCTAATGGGATTTCTTTCTCAGAGCCTTCAACAAGTTCGGGCTTCTTGGTTTTCTTATCAATGGCCAGATCGACTTGCTCTATCTTCAGGATATGCATAACCTCAGGCTTCATGACGATGACGTCATAATGGACAACAGGTTTGGTCCATATGAAAGGCACCTTATTATAAATAACACCAATGCTGACCAGAAATTCGGCCGCAGCTATCTCATCTTGAGGTGTCAGTTTCTTGTTCCCTGTCTTACCCGCGAGTTTCATGGCAATGTATTTACGGAATAGCTTACCATCGGTCGTTTCTTTCTCAGGAATAGACTCTCCTAGCTTTTCTTCTGCGCACCTGATAATTACAGGATTGACAGGCTCTTTAAACTCAATATAATTATCGGTTGAGAGATCTGGAATCTCGACGGTATATACATAGTACTTTGATGAGCCAGGGCTCTTACAAGAGTAATGAGCCGCGCGCTTATAGCCTGTTGTCAGATAGATGCCTGCACCATGTTTGATCTTGCCGTCGCCTTCGAGGGCGTGGGCGATGTCGAACTGCTTGAAAAGCACTGATGTGCCATGGTAAAATGTCTCCATATAATATAGTTATTGGTTAATACGATTGCAAAGATAAGAATTTATTTTGTACCAAGCAAGCATTTATAGGTATAATTTGAGTTAATTTTGGCACGGATTTTGTATCTTTGTCGCTGTAATCTTATTAACTCTAAGTATGAATAATGACATTTTGACTTTGGTAAACTCTCTGAGGGAGGGTACTGCAGGGAAGACCTGCATGGGAACTGGTAACTACTCGTTCGACATTATCACGCGTCGTGAGTACCCTGAAGGATTTGTTGCTGGCAAGCGCAACAAGTTCGAGGAGAAGATCCTGACGATGGAGATTGGTAACACTTGTGGCAATGTGATGACCATGTTGCCTTACTTGGGTGTGAAGACCTACCCTGTGGCCAAACTGGACATGTCGCCTCAGGGCTACCGGATGAAACGCGACATGAAGGCCTATGGGGCTGATGTAAGATTCGTGAGCAACACACGCACGGGCGGTACTACTATCCTGAGATGTATGCACAAACTGGACGATCAGGGACAACCTGCGCTGAGTCATAAGGGTTCTACGGGTGGTAAGCCATGGACTGGCATGTCGGCACGCCCTTGCAGAAAGTACCTCTCGTCGAAGGGCGGTGAGGTAGAGGCGCTCGTGGCATCGCTGGACTTCACTCCAGATGTGTTCTTCTTTGACATCGCGCAGGCTGGCCACAGAATACTGGCTGAGCAGTTGCGCGAGAAGGGTACTATGGTGTACTTTGAGGGTGACTCGGATGGTCACAAGCTGAAGGACGATAAGGCCAGAAAGGCAGCCAAGAGGGCTTTTCTGCGCTGTGTTGAGGCCAGCGATGTGGTGAAGATGTCGGCAGAGCTGGTTCAAGACCTGTCGTTCGCTTATGACTACCCCGACAAGCTCTTCATCCAGACTATGGGTGCTGAGGGCCTCCAGTTTAAGTTGGGTGGTGGTAAGTGGATCAAGCTGGATCCCATCATGAACCCTGACTATCAGGACTATGAGGGTGCAGGCGACTGGACCTCGTCGACCTTGATTGCTGCACTCTGCAGCAAGGGACTGCTGAAGGTGAAGGATATGACGGAGCAGACGGTGAAGGAGGTGCTGATGATGGCTCAGAAGATAGCTTCGTACAGTGTGGGATTCGTGGGCAGTAAAGGTTTGATTCATGCGGATGAGACCTTCAAGCTGCAGGATGACACACTGGAGATGCCTCACTACACCAAGAAGCTGATGTATCTGCATGGTTCGGCTTCGGCTGGCTATAGTCGTACGTCGATGGGTATCCTGCAGTATCTGCCTGACGACTGGCAGCTGCTGACACCCGACTGTCCGGTGGATGCGGAGGAGTGCCTGAAGATGCTGAAGGACCTGTGTGAGAAGGAGAAACCTGACCTGATTATAGGTAGTAGTCAGGGTGGCTACTATGCCCAGATGCTCAGGGGCTATAAGCGCATCTGTGTGAATCCTGCCCTCGACATGTCGAACGATGCCGATGTGAAGGTGGGTAGCCATCAGTTCGTGGTGAACCGCGAGGATGGGGTGCAGAAGTATGTGATTACGCCTGAGATTCAGGATGGCTATCGCCGTCTGGAGGCGCGCCAGTTCGAGGGCATCACCGATGCCGACCGCGAGTTGTGCTACGGTCTGTTTGGTGATAAGGATACCGACTACGGGCATTGCAAACCTGTGTTTGCTGAGCACTACAACCATATCTATACCTTCCCCGGAGGGCATAAGATGGAGTATGATGAGATAGAGAAGTACCTGATGCCGCTGGTTAAGAAACTAGTATAACAGCCTATGATAGAAGTAATTAAGAGTCCTATCCCTGTGGTAGAGAAGAAGCAATGGACCGCCTTTCTGGCTGGTCCGATGCATGGTGCACCATCTTGGCAGGCTCAGGCCCCCAAGGTGGCTGCCCAAGTGGGTATTGAGAACCTGACACTACTGAATCCCCGAAAGACAGATCGGTTTGTGACAGGTACTTATCAGGTGAACTGGGAGACGTTCGGACTGCGTATGTGCGACGTGATACTGTTCTGGATTCCGCCTCAGGCCAGAGCGATGAAGCCATGGCGATACTATGCCATCACCACGCGACTGGAGATGGCTGAGAACCTGGCGCGTGGGCATAAGGTGATTATCGGTATCGACCCAGAGTTCAAGAATGAGAATGGCGATGATATGGCTGGTATTCACCACTTGCGACGCAAGGCTAAGTATTACGGTGTGAAGGAGATACACACGTCGCTGGAGGAATGTATGAAGGAGCTGAAGGCGTGGATGGAAAAGCCTCGTGTTGTTACGGAGCATCATATACCTGGACCGGCTTTCGGACCAATGGCAAAAATGAGCAGGATGGTGCAACCCGATACCTGCCGCAACGAAACGCTGATGGAACAATGGAACCAGCGGGTGATGCCTGGCGATACGGTATATGTGGAAGGGGATTTCGGGGCGGAAGAATGGAAGCCGTTCCTGAATGGTAACATAAAAATGAAGTAGGCCCGTAAGAGCCTACTTCATTTTTTAGGTTTATCCTGCGTGGCGCAGGAGGATGTACGACATGTTACTCTTTCGGATCTTGTCGAGTCCGCGTTCACGTATCTGGCGTACTCGTTCGCGACTGAGTCCCATCGAGCTGCCGATATCGTCGAGACCACGTTCGGGGCAGCCTATGCCGAAACTCTGTACAACAATCGTGCGCTCGCGTTCGCTCAGGACGGCACCCAATACCAGCATCACATCGCTACACATCGACTCGTAGTCGACTTTGCGGTCGGAGGCATACTCGGCGGCAGAGGCGATGGAATCTGCCATAGTCGTGGTATCGTCGTCGGAGATAGGCGCATCGATACTGGCAACATGAGCCTCGCTCTGAATGGCTTTCTCAATCTTGTCGATCTCGAGCGAGATAATCTCGCTGAGCTCCTCGGCCGACGGGTTGCGCTGATTCTTAAGCATGAATGCATTGGTGGCATTCTTGATCTTGTTGCTGATAGCAATCTGGCTTTGGGGACGGCGCACCATACCGCTATAATCGGCGATGGCTTGAAGGATACTCTGACGAATCCACCAGATGGCATAGGAGATGAACTTGAATCCGCGGGTCTCGTCGAACTTGTCGGCGGCAGTGATGAGGCCCACATTGCCTTCGCTGATAAGGTCGATAAGGGGAATGCCCTGATGCTGGTACTGTTTGGCTACGGATACAACGAAGCGTAGGTTGGCATTTACCAACTTCTCCTTGGCTTTGGCGCCCGTCCGGCCTCCCTTGCGGATGGTCTGGGCCAGTTCTACCTCTTGTTCGGGTGTGATCATGGGGATACGGCTGATGTCGGTGAGGTACTTGTTGAGTGATTCCTCGGTGCGTGTAGTAATACTCTTGCTAATCTTTATTTGTCTCATATGTATAAGTAATTTGGATGTTTGTGATAAATATAGTATATTTGCCACAGATATTTAATAAAAGTAATACGTATGAGTAAGTTGATATACAAAAACATCTATGATGAAGACGGCGCTATCATCTCGGATGATGGCAGAATACTGCTGAAGGCACCAGATGTGCCGCATTATCGCATCAGGGAAGGCGTAGAGGAAATAGATGAGAAAGCCTTTAAGGGTTGCAAACAGCTGAAAGAGGTGGACGTGCCATTTACGATAGAGACGTGGGAAGGTCGTTTGTCTAATGATGACTGTATGCGTTATGCCCCAAAGGGACTGAAACTGAAATGCTGGAGGTGGCCTTATCCAGAGAACTGCATCCGCAGCGAAGAACTGGAGAAGGAGATTGAAGAAGGCTGGGTAGACGACTTCGGTGCTGTATACAGCAAGGACAAAAAGCGCCTGCTGAAGAGTGCCAACATCAGGAACTATAAGGTAAGGGAGGGCACGGAGAGTATTGACCGTCTGGCTTTTCTGTATTGCGATAAGTTGCAGTGTATCTATTTCCCGGTATCGTGCAAAGAGGAAGAATTTGATGCCGTGCTGGGTGGTGACATCGGCGCTATCTGTTTCTGGGACAGACCTTATCTGCCTGACGACATGAACGACGATGAGTTTTGGTATGAGGAAGACGATGTGTATGTAGATGAATATAATGTGGTGTATACCAAAGACCGCAAACGACTGCTATATGCCAGGATGGGGTTCGACCAAAACGAATATGTGATTCCCGACGGAACGGTGACGATATGCTCGTGTGCCTTTGGTGTTTGTGAGCATTTTGTGCATGTCTCGGCACCTTCTAGTCTACGTGTGATAGGCGACGGCATCTTTGCTCGCGGTGGCGGAAGGATTGTTATCAGAAAATAAAAAAAACACCCTGCTTCATGTTGATGAGGCGGGGTGTTTTGGTATTTAGGGGCCGACCCTGAGGTTAATACTGACGCAGGGCGGCAATCAACTCGCTGTTTTCGGTCTTGGTGCCGATGGTGATACGCAGGCAGTTCTGACAGAGCTGCACGCGGTTGCGGTTGCGAACGATGATGCCCTGATCCACCAGATAGTTGTAGATACCGGTGGCATCGGTCATCTTGGCCAGGAAGAAGTTGGCATCCGTAGGATAAATCTTCTCGCAGATAGGGAGTATGCTGAATGCCTGCATCACGCGGCCGCGCTCCTCCTTCAGAATCTTTACCCAACCATCTACTTCGAATGGGTCTTGCAATGCCTTGAGTGCCTGCTGCTGGGTGAGCTGGTTGACATTGTAGGGATACTTCACCTTATTAAAAATGTCGATGATGCCTTCTGATGCGAAAGCCATGCCCAGACGGATAGCGGCACAGCCCCATGCCTTCGACATGGTGTTGAGTACTATCAGGTTGGGACGTGACCATTGACCATTGACCATTGACCATTGACGGAACGACGTCTGCGATGAGAAATCGCTGTAGGCCTCGTCGACAATCACCAGTCCGTCGAACTGTTCAATCACCTTTATCACCTCTTCGCGCACCAGGCAGTTGCCGGTGGGGTTGTTAGGGGTGCACAGCCAGATAATCTTGGTATGGGCATCGGTGGCTGCCAACAGCGCGTCGGCAGTTACCTGGAAATGCTCGTCGAGCAATACGGTACGATACTCTACGTTGTTGATATCGGCGCACACCTTATACATACCGTAGGTGGGCTCGATGGCCACCACATTATCCACGCCTGGCTCGCAGAAACAGCGATAGGGCAGGTCGATGGCCTCGTCGCTACCGTTGCCCAGAAAGATGCACTGGGCAGGCACGCCTTTTACTTTGGCGATGGCCTCCTTGAGCTCCAGCTGCAAGGGGTCGGGGTAGCGGTTATAAGGCGCATTGTATGGATTCTCGTTGGCATCGAGAAACACATGTGCCTCGCGGCCAGCGTACTCGTTACGAGCGCTGCTGTATGGTGCCAGGCTCCAGATATTGGGCCTTGTAAGTTCTTGTAATGACTTCATAACTGTCAATTGTCAATTATCAATTTTCAACTGAGCGCATGCGTACGCGCATAGCGTTGGCGTGTGCTTCGAGCTGTTCGGCTTCGGCCATGAGTTCTACGGCGCGACCGATGCTGCGGATACCGTCCTCGGTAAGATGCTGGAAGGTGATCTTACGGCAGTAGCTGTCGAGGTTTACACCGCTGTAGGCAGTGGCATAACCGTGGGTGGGCAGGGTGTGATTGGTGCCGCTGGCATAGTCGCCTGCACTCTCACAGGCATACTCGCCCAGGAACACGCTACCTGCATTTACTACCTTATTGGCCACCTTGGCATAATCCTTTACCTGCAGAATGAGGTGCTCGGGAGCATAGGCATTCGAGAGGTCGATGGCCTCCTGAAGACTGCTTACCAGTACCAGACGGCTGTTGTCGAGTGCCTTGGCTGCCATCTCCTTACGGGGCAGCAAATCCAGCTGACGGTTAACCTCGGCCTGTACGTCGAGGATGACCTGCTCGGAGGTGGTGATGAGGAATACCTGCGAGTCGATACCATGCTCGGCCTGCGACAGCAAGTCGGCTGCTACAAACTCGATGTTGGCATGCTTATCGGCGATGACGCACACCTCGGAAGGACCAGCGGGCATGTCGATAGCCACGTCGTGCAGGCTAACCTGCTGCTTGGCGGCCATGACATACTGGTTGCCGGGACCGAAGATTTTATATACCTTGGGTACGCTCTGGGTACCATAGGCCATAGCGCCGATGGCCTGTACGCCACCTGCCTTGAATATCTTGCTTACACCTGCAATGCGGGCTGCCACCAGAATGGCGGGGTTTACCTTACCATCGCGACCTGGAGGGGTGCAGAGCACAATCTCCTCGCATCCTGCAATCTTAGCTGGTGTGGCCAGCATGAGTACGGTAGAGAAGAGTGGGGCGGTGCCGCCGGGAATGTAGAGTCCAACCTTCTGGATGGCTACACTCTTCTGCCAGCAAACCACGCCGGGCTGCGTCTCGATCTTCTTGCCCTTGAACTGCTGCGACTCGTGGAAGGTTTTGATATTGTAGTGAGCCACCTGGATGGCTGCTTTCAAATCGGCACTTACCAGCGCTTCGGCTTCGTTCATCTCCTCTTCGGATACAGCCAGTGTGGGCAGATCAACATGGTCGAACTTAAGCTCGTAGCCCTTTACGGCATCATCGCCGCGCTTCTTTACGTCGGCCAATACCGATGCTACGGTGTCGTTGAGCTGCGAAACATCCAAGTGCGGACGCTCTACAATCTTTGCCCACTCGCTTCTTTGAGGGTTTCTTATTATAATCATTAAACTGAAATTTAATGTTTAATCTTTAATGTTTAATCTCAAAGAATCATCTTTTCAATGGGGGTAACCAGGATGCCCTGGGCGCCCATTTCCTTGAGTTTGCCAATAATCTCCCAGAACTGCTTCTGGTCGAGTACGGTGTGAACCGAGCACCACTCCTCATCGGCCAGAGGGATGATGGTGGGGCTTTTCAGGCCTGGCAGCACATTGATAATCTCCTGCAGGCGGGCCTTGGGGGCGTTCATACGTACATACTTCTTGTCCTCGGCATCCTTTACGGCCTTAAAGCGGAACAGCATCTGCTCGAGGATGGCTTTCTTCTCGTCGCTCATCT
>JAEEGK010007375.1_pt1 | contig 26226 bp, 23 predicted proteins | sample 8958771 | NCBI WGS metagenome assembly JAEEGK01 (sample SAMN16246547, study PRJNA631951) | gut metagenome | biome: gut microbiome; feature: rumen; material: SC-attached | host: Bos | place: Iran: Karaj | collected 2018-10 | reverse complement strand
ACCACCTGTTATTGCTAACATCCCCACCGCAGGTGCCAACAGTATGAAGTGCAACGTATGATCACCCCATGCAAACGTGGTACTGCTGAGAATCGGTCCCAACACCATACATACCAGCATACCCAGTAATGCCGTCAACAGACTCCATGCACGTACTACTTTCACGAATTGGACTATCTGTGGATGCTGGTCATCCTCAGGAAACTCTGACAAATGACGTACAGCACTTGTTGAGATACCAAGAGTGGTAGACTGGGACACAAAATTGACGGTGGCATTAAAGAGTGATATCAGACCCATGCCAGAAGGACCAAGTATCAAGGCGACAAACTTATTACGCACAAGGCTTACCAGAATATTCAGTCCTTGTACGCTACCAAAGATACTGGTATATTTCAATATATGTTGATAGCTATTGCCTTCTTTTTCACTCATCATTCTTTATTTAAAACGCAAAAGTACTACTTTTATTCTGAAATACGAAATTATTTCGTAACTTTGGTTCCGCCGGAATACTCACACTCAACAAAACTCAAATAAAATTTGGTTTTGTTCTCGCTTCATTGTACCTTTGTAGCCAGATGAGATTATGGACATGAACATAAAGACAACCCTTCAAAAAATAAAGGCTTTCATAACAGAACCAATACGGCACGAACCCGTTTTCTTCTGTCTTATTCCTCTGTTTATGTTTTTCTCTCACTTCCTCTATGAGCTTCCGGAGGAGTACGCATCTTTTTTTCACTATCGTAACCTTCTCATCTTCCTATCCAATTCCGTGTTCATGAGCTGGTTATTAAGTATTCTTATATATTGGACACATTCCAAACTTTTGAAGATATTAGCTTACTCTGTGATGATATTCTTGATGGCTGTCGACCTCTTCTTATACTTCAACTTCCAAACCATCATGTCACCCTGGATATTGTTGTTGTTAAAAGAAACCAACATACAGGAGTCTTCAGAGTTCCTGGAACATTATCTTTTCACAGATGAAAGCATCATATGCTACATCATCGTTAGGGTTGCTATTGTATTGACATGCATCCTTGAGAAAATAAACAGGAAACGACTTTCTTTGTCAAGATGGGCGCAATGGACCACTTGTCTTATATTGGTCGGTTTTTGGGTCATAGGAGCCTACATCTTCTCCTGGACAGCACGTCTACCATTACTATCATCACAGATTGAACTAGACGAGTGGGATGGACAACATGGAGGATATGCACGGCACAACACACCTACGAATCTACTATTTTCCACATTGTTTCTGCATGCGTCCAGTCAGGAACATGAATATGCCATACAGTCATGTTTCTCCGCGCTCAACCATCAAGCGACATGCTCTGAGAAAGACTCTCTGAACGTTATTTTTATCATTGGCGAATCGTTTAACAAGTACCATTGTCCTCTCTACGGATACCCTATCAACACCACCCCACATCTTTGCCAAGAAAAGGAGAAAGGGAACCTCCACGTCTTCACCGATGCCATTGCACCATATAACCTGACATCATATGCTGTAAAGAACATCTGTAGCACCAATAGTATTGCCGACCATGAAACATGGTTCACGAAGCCATCATTTATGATGCTCTTCAAGCAGGCTGGCTTTTATGTCTCGCTATGGAGCAACCAACGAATTGATTCTGATTTGTCGAGTCATGACTATGCGCTAAACTCTTACTTATATGACACGCGACTTATTCCATTATTATACAACGAATATAACACAAAGTCGTTTACCTATGACCTTCGGATGGTTCAGAGATTCCAGCAATACCGAGCCAAGCACCCACGGCAAAGTCACCCTCTGAATTTATATGTATTCCACCTCTTAGGTCAACACTCCAATGCCATCAACCGTTTCCCACACGAGTCGCAATTTCTGTATTTCTCAACAGACTCCATCAAGCGTCCAGACTTACATGAGTCACAACGTCAGACAATAGCTGACTACGACAATGCCACTCGCTATAACGATAAAGTCATCAAGAGCATCATGGACTATTTCCATAACACTTCTGCTATATTAGTGTATCTTTCAGATCATGGGGAGGTAGTTTATGATTATCGTAATTATGTGGGGCGCAGCCATGAGACTAAAAAATCGAAGGAGGCACTGCGTTATCAATTTGAGATACCTTGCTTTGTATGGTATTCCAACCGTTATGAAGCCAGTCACCCAGAGATAGTCTCTGCTATCAAAGCGGCTGTTGACAAGCCCATGTCATCAGACGACATTAGTCACACTCTATTAAACATGGCATCTATTCACACTCCCTACTACCACAACGACAGAGATGTGCTCAGTGATCAATTTGTTGTCAAACCACGAATTGTGCAAGGCAATACTGATTATGACAAACAGATACGATAACCGTTACCACGTAAATCTTCCACCATTCTTTACTTTTCTGAACGCAAAAACACTAATAGTTGTACGAATTTACAAATTATTTCGTACCTTTGTCACATGAATCATCAAGAAGACGAACCTTTAGTTAGTTTTATCATCACCTACTACAACCTGTCTGTCCAGATGCTATGCGAGTGTATCGATAGTATCCTGCGACTCTCCTTGCGTTCTTTTGAACGTGAGATTATCGTTATTGATGACGGCTCTGACATGAGTCCTATCAATGACCTGATGAAATACGGGGATGACATCATTTATGTCAGGCAAAAGAATAAAGGACTGAGCATGGCAAGGAACAAAGGTATTGATGTAGCAACTGGAACATATATTCAGTTCGTGGACGCCGATGATCAACTCATACAAGCACCATACGAGCAATGCCTTGATATCATCCGCTACAAGAAAGAAACGGACATGGTACTCTTTGATTTCTCTGAAAGCCCACAATCCAAGGCTATTTCAGAAGTCGTTGAACCATTAAGTGGTAGTGAATATATGCGTAATAATAATATTCATGGTACTGCATGTGGTTACATCTTCCGTCGTGCTATTCTTGGAAACCTGCGTTTCTCTGCTGACATCTATCACGAGGACGAAGAATTTACTCCCCTACTGTTGCTTCGCGCCGAGGAGGTATACCCTACTCATGCCAAGGCATATTACTATAACAAGAGGGAGCAATCCATCACCTCCAGCAAGACGCCTTATGACACAGAAAAAAGGATTAACGACCGTGAGGGTGTCCTCTTCCGTCTTCATGAACAATGCGACAAGCTCCCCCATCAAGACAAGACTGCTTTAGAACGACGCATAGCCCAACTGACAATGGACTATATCTACCATATCATCATTGAGACGCATTCTAATGACATCTTGAATCAACGATTGGAACGACTTTACAACAAAGGTCTTTTTCCTTTACCTGATGGTGGCTATAGTAAGAAATACACATGGTTTCGGCGAATGACTAATAACCGTGTCGGAAGAATCCTTCTATTACACTCGTTACCATTATTAAAAAAGGAGAGATAATGGAAAATAAGATATCTGTCATCGTACTCACGTTTAATCAGGAGGATACTATCGGGCGCACACTTGATTCCATTCTCATGCAGCGATGTCATGTTCCCTATGAAATCGTTATTGGTGAGGATTGTTCGACGGACGGTACGCTGGATATCTGCCGCCAATATGAACAGAAGCATCCCGATATTATCCGTCTGTTTGCCAATAAAGAGAACAAGGGAGTCGTTGACAACTACTTTGACTGCATTATGGAAAGTCGTGGTCAATATATCGCTGATTGTGCTGGGGATGATTTCTGGACAGATCCCTTAAAACTGGAAAAGGAAGTTTCTATCCTTGAGAACAACCCCAATGTAACGTTAGTTCATACAAATTGGGAAAGCTATAATGAACAGGACAAGAGTTCACACGCAAGTCCTGATAAGCCATTCACTGCGCCTATCACACAAGGCTACCAGATGATTGAAGCTATTATCACTCAACGGAAAGTACCTGTTATCCAACTTTGCACCTCACTCTATCGCTCATCTATTATTCTAAAGGCACTATCTGAGGAAGAAAAGTCATTCCGTGACAAGAGTTTTGGATGTGAGGACTTACAGGTAGCCGCCCTGATGGCAGCCCATGGCGACATTGCCTATATATCAGATGTCACTTTAAACTATAGTGAGAGAAGAGAGACTGTTTCGTACTCTTTAGATCATCACAAGCAGTTCTGCTTCGTCAAACGGATCACCTATCAGAGTTTTCTGATTGCGCAGCATTACCATATCAACAGTCCCGCCACTGACAGGTTCTTCAGTCAACGTGTTTTCGAACTGGGAATGTTTGCCTTTAGGGCACATGACCGTCAGATGCTGGCAGAAACCTTTCAATGCGAGAAAGACTGGCAGGCGACAAGAGCCACCAAGACCCGTTGGCTCTTTACCGTTATGCGGCATGAGGTTCTATGGAGAACAAGTCTGATTGTCCGTCAATTTTTTGTCAAGATCAAGCAACTTCATCGTCAACTCGTATGAAACTATCCGTCATCGTCCCCATATACCAAGCCGAGGATACGCTCCCTCAGTGTCTTGACAGTATTCTTCAGCAACATGTTGATGATTTAGAGATGATTCTTGTTGATGACGGTTCTTCCGACAACTCGTTAATGCTATGCCAAGAGTATGCCAGCCAACATTCATTGATCAAAGTCATCCACCAAAATAATGGCGGTACTTCCTCTGCAAGAAATACAGGTCTAGACAATGCCACAGGCGAATATATCACCTTCGTCGACAGTGACGATCTAGTAGCCCCCGATACGTATCAACAGCTCCTTGCAATAGCCACCAAGCATCCAGAATATGACTTCATTGAATATTCTGTCGTTGAGAAATCATCAGAGAAAGATACACGACCGTTCCTTATACTACACGACAAGTCATATACTGACCTTCGTGACTATTGGCTATCTACCCAAGGATATCTCCACACTTTTGTATGGAACAAAATATACCGCCGCGACATATTTCAGAACTTACGTTTTCAGAGTGGTGCAGAACCCTTCGAAGACTATGCGCTCATGAATCAATTACTACCGCTTTGTAAGACAATCCACACCACATCGTGCGGTTCTCATCTTTACAACCGTTCACGCAGCGACAGTATTTCCTTTTCTCCAACAGGCAGTGAAATGACTTTCCTACTTCACGAAAGTCTTAAAATGCTGGAACGCTTTGCCGACAGGAGATTCTACGAAGCAGTACTCAATATCCAAATTGTGGTCTATGAGCTCACACAGCGACAACCATTGTTACCGGTAATGCCATTCTTCGGCAGTTGGAAGCAGGTCCTGATGCACACAATAGGTATGCGACATTTCTGTCAAATAATGCGCCTTGCCAGAAAAATACTCCATAAAACAAAATAGGGACGGATTATAGAAATCCATCCCTATATGACTTAATCAAAGAGTCCTTGCTTACTCAGCAGCAGGAGCCTCAGCCTCAGCGGCAGGAGCAGCCTCCTCTGCGGGAGCCTCAGCAGCAGCTTGCTCAGCAGCCTTTGCAGCCTCTTCCTCTGCCTTAGCAGCTTCAGCGGCAGCCTTCTTCTCGGCTACTTTCTTTGCAATCTCCTCATTCACTTTCTTCTCCTGTGCAAGTTCCTTGGCAGCAGCGTCCTTCTTTGCCTTAGCCTCTTCAGCGGCGATCTTCTCAAGACCCTTCTGCTTATCAGCCTTCCATGCGTCGAACTTCTTCTGAGCAGCAGCCTCGTCGAAAGCGCCCTTCTTCACGCCACCCTTCAGGTGCTTCATCAAATAAACGCCCTCACGGCTGAGGATGTTACGAACAGTGTCTGTGGGCTGTGCGCCGACTTCCACCCAGTAAAGTGCACGATCGAAATTCAAATCTACTGTGGCAGGATTGGTGTTAGGATTGTAAGTACCAATCTTCTCAGTAAATTTACCATCACGTGGTGCTCTTGCGTCAGCGATAACGATGCTATAGAAGGCATAACCCTTACGACCGCCACGCTGCAATCTGATTTTTGTTGCCATGTTTTAAATCTTAAATTTTAATTAATAATTTGAATTCCATGCTACTATCTCGTAATAGCGGCTGCAAAGGTACTATTTTTTTGGCATACCACCAAATAATTCTTCAAAAACTTATTGTTTACGCAATGTAACTCCTGCTTGCATCCCATTTATACTCTTCATCAGCGATGTCACCGTCTTGATTTGCGTATTAGTAGACTTAGCGCCGAAGGTTTTGAACAAGTTCAGCAACTTGGTAGCATCCGTCACAAATTGCATGTCCTTTCCGTTTACCTGAGTCGTAATAGCGAGTGTCTTCACCCCCGCTACTGACAACTGGAGTTTGGAGTCTTTCACTTCCCACTTTCCTTTCTTCGTCTTACCACCCATCGTCTCCGTAAAAGTTCCGTCTTCATTAAAGGTCATCGAGAAAGCACCTGGTTTGATACCGTATTTAGTGAGTTGTTCTTGTAATTTGCTTTCCAGTTTATTAGCAGCGATCTTTGCACCAGCCTTGGCAAGAATATTGTCGGAGGTGAATACGATGGCGGGTTCTGTGTACGACCAAGTACCGATCAACTTTTCTTTCGTCGCCTGTTTCTTACTGGAGAACACAGAAGTAAGGTTAGACACCACATTACCCGTTGACGAGTCGCCAAGAACACTATTCAGGATATCACTTACATCTTGTGCCTGAGCCGTCATGCCCATCATCAACAGTATACTCATTAGTATTGCTTTCATCTTCTTTCTGTTCATCATACTTCTATTTAGTTTTAAATCGGGCGCAAAATTACTATTTTAGATGACGTTTTCAAAAATAATTAGATAAAATTTCGCTTTATAACTTTTTTTGATTATTTTTGCTTTTCGTATGGAAGGCTTGTCAATCCTCATCCCCACTTACAACTATTGTTGTATGAAACTTGTCCGTGATTTGCATGAACAGGCTCTCCTTATTAATATTCCGTTTGAGATTCTTGTTGCCGATGACGGTTCTAATGACATCATAACTATTAAAAATAATAAAGCTATCAATTCACTCAGCCATTGCAGATATATAAGAAGGGAACATAATACAGGAAGGGCGGCTATCAGAAATTTCCTTGTTCAGCAATCTGCCTACAGTTTACTACTTTTCCTTGACGGTGACAGTAAAATCACACATTCTGATTTCCTTCAAAATTATTTAGAGACTGACGCACCGGTCGTTGATGGAGGGGTTACACTTTTTCTTGACAAGGATTTAAGCAACAACCTCAGATATAAATATGAGTTTGCTAATAAGGACAAACATACCGCTATCCAACGTCAATCAAGACCATATCAACATTTCCGAACAACCAACTTTATGGTGTCCCGTGATATCATGATTCTTCACCCTTTTGACGAACGATATCGATATTATGGTTATGAAGACGTTGCTTTTGGAAAAGTGCTTCAGGAAAATAATATCGACATCTGTCACATAGATAATCCTATTTGCATGGAAGGACTGGAAGATAATCCAGACTTCGTGAGAAAGACGGAGGAAGGTTTGCAGACTTTATTCCGTTTTAAAGAAGAATTAAAAGACTATTCCCGTATGCTAACTACCCTTCATCAAACAAACAGTATGACTATCAAGTGCATCCAACTGTTCCATTTACTATTTGGAGGACTCGAACGCAAAAATCTGACTGGAAGGCATCCTTCACTCTTGATATTCAAACTCTACAAATTAGGTTATTATCTTTGTTACGCTAAAAAACAATCGTCCTCAACCAGTCTTTGAGAAAACCCTTATATTGATTCTGCGAGTCACAAATTAGCACGACTACCTGTCTGCCATCAGCAAGACGAGGTCCTAAGCACATTCCTTCATAATTGGCGAAACTGCGTGCGGTCAGGTTTATCTTCGTTGTAAAGGACACTAGCAGCTCTTTCTCCAGAAGTTGTCCTTCAGTCTCTTTGGCAGGAGTGACCACATACACCTTATTATATATATACGAGCCAATATTCTTCTTAGCCTTGAAGACCTCACGCTCCATCACCAGCAACCTGCCGTCAGGCATCGCCGCCAAAGCGGGGACACCTACTGTATGTGTACCCTCCCGCGTTCCTGATGTTTTATGATCTATTTGATATAGCCAGTAGCCAGAAGGTCGGAAGTCGTTATCGAAACACTGTAAACGTGAGAGACTGTCACCCGTCAGGGGTTCCTCTGGTATGGTATAGAACATCCCCGTCTGCGCCTGATATGTCAATGCCTCCAGTCCTTTATTCTTTTTCGCTTTCTTAAAGACGGAAGGCATCTGCAATTTCCTGCCAGTCAGTATGCCACTCATAGCATACTCCAGTATCTCATTATCCTTTTCACCAGAGATAAACAATGTACTGTCTTGTGGAAAGAAGGCGATTCCCTCTTCATCACGAACGGGCATGCCAGACGAGCGGAAACCATTTTCCGAGGCATGACGGATATTCCCCGTAACAGAGTCTATGTCTATCGTAAAAAGGTGGAAACCACTCTCTAATGCCTTGTCATTGACCACAGCATACTGATTACCACCTAACCAAGTGATACCACTATAGTTTCCCGCAGGAATCGTACTATGGAACGAGCGTTGTTTGTTCAACACCACACGGTCCTGTGCGAAGGAGCCAACAGTCAGTAACCAGCAACCAATAACCAGTCCCCATCCCCTACTCATAATCATCTATCACTGAGTTCATAAAATCCAGCATCGATTTTGCCGCCTTGAAGATCTTGACCATCTGGTCGAGCCATTGCTCACCTTCGAAGAAATGCTCGTCGACATGATGCCATGCACAATAATCTTTCTGACGGAGATAGTGCAGATAGGGATAGTCACGAGGAAAGCCAGCAGGACAGGTCTTTAGTTTCTCAAGCCCAAATCCCTGAGGACTTTCCCAGTCCGCGTCCTCTGGAGCTCCGAAATATTTCAGGAAATCCCTCGACTCCACACATCGCAGCCACTCTTCCTCATTCGCCATGATCTCATTTCGGCAAGAGGTCAGGATATTCGTGGGTAACCAATAGTTACCTACCGCCAGCAAACAATGGTCTGGCTCTAAGTGGATATAGTAACCACCCCGCAAGGCCTTCTTGCCATGAGCATTGATATAAGCTCCAAAATGATTCTTATAGGGCGACTTATCCGGTGAGAAACGTGTGTCCCGATAGAAACGATAAGTACAATCCTTCACGGTGACATGCGCCACGGAACTGTCAAATGCCGTAATCCTCGTTATCGCCTTGGCAATATCCGTCTCGAAGGCTTTCCGTGCTGCCATATACTCGTCCTTGTGCTCCTGGAACCAAGGACGGTTATTATTCTTCATCACTTCCCGCAAGAAGTCCAATATCATCTTACTGTCCATTTGAGTAGCATTTTCTTTTTGCAAAGATAACACTTTTTTGAGATGTGACGCATGGAATCGCTTTTTTTTGATTAATTTTGTAGGCGATTATCGTTTACGGATAGTCCCTACTACAAAAAACAATAACTCAAATAACGTATTAACTAAGTATGAGAACAACATTATTTACCTTAGTACTGAGCTGCACAACAGTAATAGTGCAGGCACAAAAGCCAGCTATTCCACGCGATGTGGCATTGGAGGCAAAGATTGAGAAAACACTCGCCAAGATGACCCTTGATGAGAAAATCGGGCAGATGCTGGAGCTAAACCTCGATGTGATGGGTAAGTCATCCGTTGAGAATGCCAAGATCGACCGTGAGAAGGTACGTCAGGTGCTGCAACAATTTGGAGCGCCAAAGGCTCAGGTTGATGAGGTCATGAAAATGACTGACCAACAGATTCTCGACAAGATGGGCAACTACCCTATAGACATCTATGAAGGCTCCACCAAAAGAGTTTGGAAGTTAAACGAGATGATGCTCGACACACTGATCTCGAAGTGGAAAGTCGGTTCCATACTGAATGCCCCGGGCACCCGTGCCTCCAGTGTTGAGCAGTGGCAGAAATGGATTCGCCTGATTCAAGAGAAATCGATGAAATATATCGGTATACCAGACATCTATGGTCTCGACCATAACCATGGCGTCACCTATACTCAGGGCGGAACACTCTTCCCCCAGCCTATCAATATGGGAGCCTCGTTTAATACGGAACTGGTTCGCATCGGTGCTGAGATTACCGCCTATGAGAGCCGCGCCGCCAACTGTCCCTGGGTATACAATCCTGTCGTTGACCTGAGTCGTGACCCACGATGGCCTCGTGTCTACGAGAGTTTCGGTGAGGACGCCATTGTGAACGCCAAGATGGTGGTGGCAGAAATCAAGGGCTACCAGGGTAATGACCCCAATCATATTGACCAATACCACGTAGGAACCAGTACCAAGCATTATTTCGCTTACGGTGCGCCCTGGACCGGCAAGGACCGTACTCCCGCCTATCTGTCACCTCAGATGATCCGTGAGAAGTACTTTGAGCCTTTCAAGCAGGCTGCTCTTGCAGGAACATTGACGATGATGGTCAACTCTGCCTCCGTCAACGGTGTACCTGTTCATGCCAGTTACGAGTACCTGACCAAGTGGTTGAAGGAAGACTTGCAATGGGACGGATTCCTGGTTACCGACTGGGCAGACATCAACAACCTCTACTCTCGTGAGAAAGTGGCTAAAGACAAGAAAGATGCCATCCGTATTGCCATCAATGCCGGTATCGACATGTCGATGGATCCCTACAGTGTGGAATTCTGTATCCTGCTAAAAGAACTTGTCAACGAGGGAAAGGTGTCCATGACACGTATCGATGACGCTGTACGTCGTATCCTCCGTGCCAAATACCGTTTAGGGTTGTTCGAGAAACCCAACACCGGTGGCAAAGGCTATGAGAAATTCGGAAGTGACGAGTTTGCCCAGAAGTCTCTTCATGCCGCCGAGGAGAGTGAGGTGTTGCTGAAGAACGAAGGCAATATCCTGCCTTTGGCAAAAGGAAAGAAGATTCTTTTGACGGGTCCCAACGCCAACCAGATGCGCTGTCTGCATGGCGGATGGAGCTACACTTGGCAGGGATCGAATGCGGAGGACCTGGCAGAGAAATACAACACCATCTACGAGGCGCTGTGTAACAAATACGGAAAGGAGAACATCATCCTGGAGCAAGGTGTGACCTACCGGGAGGATGGCGCCTACTATGATGAGAACGAGCCACAGATCCAGAAAGCCGTCAATGCTGCCGCAGGTGCTGATGTCATCATCGCCTGTATCGGTGAGAACTCATATACAGAGACTCCCGGCAACCTTACCGACCTCTGGTTATCGAACAACCAACGTGATCTGGTCAAGGAACTTGCCAAGACAAACAAGCCTATCATCCTGATACTGAACGAAGGACGCCCCCGTCTGATAGCAGATATCGAGCCACTTGCCAAGGCTGTTGTCGACATCCTGATTCCTGGCAACTACGGTGGTGACGCACTGGCTAACCTGCTGGCTGGTGACGCTAATTTCTCGGCAAAGATGCCGTACACCTATCCGCGTGAGATCAACTCCCTTAACACTTACGATTATAAGGTCAGCGAGGAGGTCGGCACGATGTCTGGTGCCTATAACTACGACGCGAAGATCAGTCTGCAGTGGCCTTTCGGCTATGGCATCAGCTATACCACTTATGAATACTCCAACCTGAAAGTGGACAAAACCAGTTTCACTGCCAATGACATACTGACCGTCACGGTCAATGTGAAGAATACGGGCAGTCGTGCCGGTAAAGAGGCGGTACTGCTCTACTCCAGTGACCTCGTCGCCTCTGTCATTCCTGACAACAAACGACTTCGTGACTTCACCAAAGTGGAGTTGCAACCTGGTGAGACAAAGACCGTTACCTTCCAACTGCCAGCCAAAGACCTCGCTTTTGTAGGTGCTGACGGACGCTGGACATTAGAAGAGGGTGACTTCGTACTGAAGGTAGGTAACCAGACGGTGGGTACGACCTGCTCACAGACAACTGTCTGGGACGAGCCAAACATCTGAAAAAGCTATGATGAGACGAGGACTGGTATTGGAAGGGGGCGCCATGCGGGGGCTGTGGTCGGCAGGAGTGACAGACGTGATGATGGAGCACGGTGTCGAGCCTGACGGACTCATCGGTGTATCGGCGGGTGCCGCCTTCGGCTGTAACTACAAGTCCCGGCAGATAGGACGGGCTATCCGTTATAACACCCGTTTTGCGAAGGATGCCCGCTATAGTGGAATACGCTCATTGCTGAGGAGTGGCAATTATTTCAATGCTGAGTTCGGCTATCACGTGGTGCCTTACGAGTATGACATCTTTGACACACAGACCTTCGAGCAGAACCCCATGAGGTTTACTGTCGTATGCACAGACGTACTGACAGGACAGGCGGTCTATCACGACATCGACCATGTGGACTATGAGGAACTGGAGTGGCTGAGGGCTTCGGCGTCCATGCCCCTGGCTTCGAAGGTGGTTAAGGTACAAGGACACCAGTTGCTGGACGGTGGTGTCAGCGACTCCATCCCCCTGGAGTATTACGAGCGACAGGGCTTCAACCGCAATGTGGTCATCCTGACACAGCCCAAAGGCTTCGTGAAGGAACCCAACAAACTGATGCCCGTCATGCGCATCGCACTTAGGAAATATCCTAAGATGCTCAAGGCGATGGACGAGCGGCATGTCATGTATAACCACGAGCTGGACTATGTGGCAGAGGCAGAACGACAAGGACGCTGCCTGGTCATCCGCCCTGACGGGAAGATCCCCATTGGTCATATCTCCCACAACCCTGATGAGATGAGACATGTCTATGAAATGGGGCGTACCATCGGAGAACGTTATATCGAACAGATCAAGGAGTTTTATAAATCATGAGAATTGACATTATCACGGTGCTGCCCGAAATGCTGGAGGGCTTTGTACATGAGAGTATCCTCGCCCGTGCCGAGAAGAAAGGACTTGCCGAGATACGGTTGCATAACCTGCGTGACTATACGCTTGACAAATGGAGACGTGTAGACGATTATCCCTATGGGGGTAGTGCGGGTATGGTGATGCAGTGTGAACCCATCGACCGCTGTATCACAGCACTGAAGGCGGAACGTGACTACGACGAGGTGATTTTCACGTCGCCTGACGGGGAGCGTTTCGACCAGCACATGGCAAACGAGCTCTCTCTGAAAGGTAACCTCATCATCCTTGCGGGACACTATAAAGGAGTTGACCAAAGAGTACGTGACCACCTGATTACCAAAGAGATATCAATCGGAGACTTCGTCCTCACTGGAGGTGAACTGGTGGCGGCAATGATAGCTGACGCCATTGTGAGAGTAGTACCGGGTGTGATTGGTGATGAGCAGTCGGCACTGTCAGACTGTTTTCAGGACGACCTCCTCGCCGCCCCTATCTACACCCGTCCCGCGGACTATAAGGGATGGAAAGTGCCAGAGATATTGCTTTCAGGCAATGAGGCAAAAATACGCAACTGGGAACTGGAACAGGCGATGGAGCGCACCCGCAAGCTCAGGCCAGACCTTCTGAGAGAATAAACTTCTCACCAAGCTGGAACCCTTCTTCATAGAGGCGTTCCAGTTTCACCACATCCTCACAGATACGCCCTACCTCCAGGGGACGCTCAGGACGAATAACCATAACCTCGCCCCAGTCCTCCATACGCTCTATCAATTCCAGTTGCTTGTTATACTCCTCCGTCCTGTGACTCAACGCCACCCGCAGACGAGGATAGTTCCTGTAGATGAACTTAGGTGTCTTGAAATCAAATTCCGACGAGCGATAGCCACGGTTGCGCGTCAGCACCACCACATTCTCATGATGCCCTGTATCAATGGCACGCACAATAGGAATGCTGTCGACAATACCGCCGTCAAGCATAGGTATGCCGTCAACCGTCGTGATATGTGCGACGAAAGGCAGGGAACTGGAAGCCTTGACGATCTGTGTCAGGCGGCGGTGGTCGTGCTTCTCTGAGAGATACATGGCACGTCCTGTCTTACAGTTGGTGGTGACCACCTCGAAGACACAAGGATTCTGCTCGTAAGTGTCATAGTCGAAAGGCACGATCTCATTAGGGAAACGCTCATACAGGATCTCCGGGTCGAAGATACTGCCGTTGACGATCAGGTTCTTCAACGAGATGTAATCATACCTCTGTAGCATGTCGATGTTCGAGAAACGGGCACGGCGGGGCTGCTGGCTCATATACGACAGACCATTACAGGCACCTGCCGACACGGCTACCACATAAGGGAAATAGACCTCATGCTTCATAAACGCATCAAGTACACCAGAGGTGAAGACACCACGCATCCCCCCACCTTCGAGAACCAGTCCTGTGTTAGACGTTATTTGCATTTTAATGCTTTTTATGATGCAAAGGTAGTATAATTTCATAAATAATGTGTAACTTTGCGAACTAATTGGATAATATTACCGAATTATAGACATATGTTTGATAAGAATACATATATTCAGCGTCGCGCTGAACTCAAAAAGCTGGTGGGCAAAGGGGTTATCGTGCTCTTCGGCAATAACGAGGCACCATGCAACTATCCTGCCAACAGTTATGCTCCTATGCGTCAGGACTCCTCATTCCTTTACTATTTCGGACAGCATCGTGACGGACTGGTGGGAGTCATAGACATCGACAACGACGAGGAATGGATCTTTGGCGACGACATCGACGTAGAGGATATCGTATGGATGGGGTTCACACCCTCCGTCAGTGACTTAGCTGCCGAGGTCGGCGTGAACAAGACCGCCCCGATGTCACATCTGACGTCCTACATCAAACATCAGACCTCTCACATTCATTTCCTGCCCCCCTATCGTCATGACACCAAGATACAGATCATGGATCTGTTAGGGATCCATCCTTCCCAACAAAAGGAGGCAGCCTCCGTGGAACTCATCCATGCCGTAGTGAAGATGCGTGCCACCAAGGAGCCACAGGAGATAGCGGCTATCGACAGAGCCTGTGATGTGGGCTATGCCATGCATACCACTGCCCAACTGCTTATCAAACCCGGTGTGACAGAACGCTTTGTCGGCGGACAGGTCGACGGTATAGCCCGCAGTATTGCCAACGGCACCAGTTTTGCCACCATCTTCTCACAGCATGGCGAGATCATGCACGGTAATCCTTCTGATGCGAAACTGGAGGCAGGACGACTTGCCTTATGTGATGCCGGTTGCGAACTGGACGACTATTGCAGCGACCATACTCGTACGATGCCTGTGACGGGTAAGTTCGACCAGCGTCAGTTGGAGATCTACAGCATCGTAGAGGCATGCCACGACTATGTGTTAGAGGTGGCAAAACCCGGCGTGAAATATAAAGACGTGCATTTCGCCGTCTGCCGTATGATGACGGAGCGCTTGAAAGAGCTCGGACTCATGAGAGGCGATACGGACGAGGCTGTCCGTGCCGGCGCCCATGCCATGTTCCTGCCCCACGGTTTAGGGCACATGATGGGTATGGACGTTCACGACATGGAGGGTCTGGGACAGATCTATGTGGGCTTCGATGAAGAGACACGACCTGATCTGGAACAGTTCGGCACCAACTGTCTGCGCATGGGACGTACCTTAGAGGAAGGCTTCGTCGTCACCGACGAGCCAGGTATCTATTTCATCCCTGCCCTCATCGACGAGTGGAAGGCGAACGGACACTGCAAGGAGTTTATCAACTTCGACAAGCTGGAGACCTACAAAGACTTCGGTGGTATCCGCATTGAGGATGACGTGCTCATCACCAGCGATGGCTGCCGCTTCTTAGGAAGCAAGCGCATCCCCTACCATCCCCAAGAACTCGAAGAGTTCATGGCCAACAACAAGAAATAACGAAATACCGAAATAACAAAATAAAGAAAAGAAAAAAAATGAAGAAACTAATGACCCTTGCGCTACTCGCCCTTGTGGCGGTAGGCGCACAAGCGGAGGACAAAGACTCCGTCAAAAGCAACAAACCCGTGTTCACGGTGATTAAGGAGAATCCCATCACCTCCATCAAGGACCAGAACCGAAGCGGTACGTGCTGGGATTACTCTACCCTCTCCTTCTTCGAGGCAGAGATTCTGAAGAAGAGCGGTAAGACTTACAACCTCTGTGAGTCTTTCGTTGCCAACAAGACCTATATGGACCGTGCCATTCAGGTAGTACGCCTGCATGGTGACTGTCAGTTCGCACAGGGTGGCTCCGCCTATGACGTACACTACGTGCTGCAACACTACGGTATCTGTCCTGACGATGCCATGCCTTTCCCGGGGTCTCTCTATGGTGACTCCCTGAACAACTTCAACGAGTTCTTCTCCATCCTGGAGCCGTACGTAGAGGCTGTTGCCAAGAACAAGGCAAACAAGTTGTCTTCTCAGTGGAAGGTGGGCTTGCAAGGCATCCTTGACGCATATCTCGGAAAGTGTCCGGAGACCTTCACCTATGAGGGCAAGACCTATACCCCACAGACCTTCGCCGCCAGCCTGGGACTCGACTGGAACGACTATGTGAGCATCACCAGTTACACCCACCATCCTTTCTACACCGCTTTTGCCGTGGAGGTACAGGACAACTGGCGTAACCCGCTGTCCTATAACCTCCCGATGGACGAGATGATGCAGGTCATCGACAATGCCGTCATGAACGGTTATACCGTGGCATGGGGCGGTGATGTCAGCGAGGACGGCTTCACCCGCAAGGGTCTCGCCTATGCTATCGACACCAAGAAGACCGAGAGCCTGCAAGGCAGTGACATGGCGAGATGGCTGAAGATGACCACCGCCAAGAAGCGTAACCTCATCGACTCTCTTGGCTGCACCGTCCCTGAGATTGTCCCCACCCAGGAGATGCGTCAGGAGCGTTACGACAACTGGGAGCTCACCGACGACCATGGTATGCTGATCTATGGTATCGCCAAGGATCAGAACGGCAAGGAGTACTATATGGTAAAGAACTCATGGGGTGAGAGTGGCGACTACAAAGGTATCTGGTATATGACCAAGACCTTCATCGCCGCCAACACTATGGACTATACCGTCAATAAGAATGCGATTCCCAAGGACATCCGCAAGAAACTCGGTCTTTAGAAATGCATTATCAATGGAATTACGAACCACCTACACCCGAAAGACAACAAGCGGCTAAGGAGCTGGCGGAGAAGATTGGCATGAGTCCAATCGTCGCCGACCTGCTGATAGGTCGCGGCATCAAGACGGAGAGTGCGGCAAAGCGATTCTTCAGACCGATGATGAACGAGCTCATCGACCCGTTTCTGATGAACGACATGGATGTAGCCGTTGACCGCCTGAACGATGCGATGGGACGCAAGGAGCGTATCATGGTATATGGCGACTACGATGTCGACGGGTGTACCGCGGTGGCATTAGTATACAAGTTCCTGCAGCAGTTCTATTCCAATATTGAGTACTATATCCCCAACCGTGAAGAGGAGGGCTATGGTGTCAGTATCAAGGGAATAGACTATGCCAAGGAGACTGGTGTGAAACTGATTATCGTCCTCGACTGCGGTATCAAGGCTATCGAGGAGATTACCTATGCGAAGCAGCAGGGTATCGACTTCATCATCTGTGACCATCATGTCCCTGATGAGGTGATGCCTCCTGCCGTCGCCATCCTCAATCCCAAACGGGAGGGCTCCACTTATCCGTTCAAGGACCTGTGCGGATGCGGCGTAGGCTTTAAGCTGATGCAGGCGTTTGCCAAGAACAATGGCATTCCCTTTGCCCGGCTGATCCCCCTACTCGACTTCTGCGCCGTGAGTATTGCCGCTGACCTTGTCCCTGTGACGGGAGAGAACCGTATCCTTGCCTTCCATGGACTCAAACAGTTGAACCAGAGTCCGTCGATAGGTCTGAAGGCGATCATAGAGATCTGCGGACTCACTGGTCGTGAGCTGACGATGAGTGATATCGTCTTTAAGATCGGGCCCCGTATCAATGCCAGCGGACGTATGCAGAACGGCAAGGAGGCTGTGGAACTGTTGGTGGAGAAAGACTTACAGAAAGCACTGACTGAGGCAAATCGCATCAACGAGTATAACGAGCAGCGTAAGGATGTCGACAAGGAGATGACCAAGGAGGCGAACGATATCGTGGCGCGTCTGGAGAGTCAGCAGCACATGCAGTCTATCGTGCTCTATGACGAGGGTTGGAAGAAAGGAGTGGTAGGCATCGTCGCCTCCCGTCTGACGGAGCTGTATTTCCGTCCCACCGTCGTCCTGACGATTATCGATGGTGTCGCCTCTGGCTCAGCACGCAGTGTTGCCGGCTTCGATATCTATGACGCCATCAAGAGCTGTCGTGACATCCTGGAGAATTTCGGAGGACATACCTATGCCGTCGGCCTGACACTCAAACAGGAGAATATCCCGGAGTTCCGCCGCCGCTTCCAGGAGTATGTCAGCGGACATATCCTGCCTGAGCAGACCCTGCCTACCCTCGACATCGACGAGGAGATAGACTTCAAGGATATCTCCAAGAAACTGCATAACGAGTTGCGTCGCCTGGCACCTCATGGTCCTGAGAATCCCAAGCCCCTGTTCCTGACCCGTAATGTCTATGACTTCGGTACCTCGAAGGTGGTGGGGCGTCATCAAGAGCATATCAAACTGGAACTCGTCGACTCCAAGTCGGCTGTCGTCATGAACGGTATCGCCTTCGGACAGAGTGCCGAGGCTCGTTATATCAAGTCGAAACACTCTTTCGACATTGTCTATACGATTGAGGAGAACACCTACAAGCGTGGGGAGGTACAGTTGCAGATAGAGGATATCCGACCATCGGAAGATGAGCAACTATCAACAAATCCTTAAACAATACTGGGGCTATGATGACTTCCGGGGTATTCAACGGGAGATCATCGAGTCTGTCGGTGCCGGACATGACACACTGGGACTGATGCCTACAGGTGGTGGCAAGTCCATCACCTTTCAGGTACCGGCACTTGCCATGGAGGGTGTCTGCATCGTCATCACCCCCCTGATAGCCCTGATGAAAGACCAGGTGCATCACCTGCGCCAGCGGGGTATCATGGCGGCTGCCGTCTATAGTGGTATGCAGCGTGATGATATCCTGCGAGTACTGGAGAACTGTATCTTGGGAAATACCAAGCTCCTTTATGTCTCCCCTGAGCGTCTGGGCAGCGAGCTCTTCCAGACGAAGCTCAAGCACATGCAGGTCAGTTTTATCACGGTCGACGAGGCACACTGTATCAGTCAGTGGGGCTATGACTTCCGTCCCTCCTATCTCCAGATCGCTGACATCCGCCGTATCTGTCCCGATGTCCCCGTCCTCGCTTTGACAGCGACGGCGACTCCCAAGGTCGTGGAGGATATCTGTGAGAGACTGTCAATAGATGAATGGCAAAGGGAAAAGTTCAATGTCTTTAGGATGAGTTTCGAGCGTAAGAACCTCACCTACCTCGTGAGTTATGCGGTGGACAAGCGGACGGAACTGATTCAACTGCTGGAGGGAGAGAAAGGCGCTGCCATCGTCTATGTACGCAGTCGCCGCCATGCCCGTGAGATAGCGGAGCATCTGACAGAGGCAGGTCTCAGCGCCACCTTCTACCATGCTGGACTGGAGCATGCGGAGAAAGACAAGCGACAGCGTGACTGGCAGCACGACCGTGTGCGTATCATGGTGGCGACGAATGCTTTCGGCATGGGTATCGACAAACCTGATGTGCGTATCGTAGCCCATTACGACCTCCCCGACTCCATCGAGGCATACTTCCAGGAGGCGGGACGTGCGGGACGTGACGGACAACCGGCTCGCGCCGTCCTATTATATAATAATGCCGACGAGCCGAAGCTCATCAAGCGTGTCAGCGATACCTTCCCGGAGAAAGACTATATCCGTAAGGTGTACGACCATCTCGCCTACTACTATCAGATAGCCACAGGTGACGGCTATGGCGTATCGCGTGAGTTCAATATCGACGACTTCTGTCATAAGTTCAACCATTTCCCTATCCGTGTACATTCCGCCCTGCAGATCCTGCAGCGTGCCGGTTATATCGAGTATACGGAGGAACAGGACAATCAGGCACGAGTCAAGTTCTTGGTGACCCGTGACGACCTGTACCGTCTCCGAGGCGAGAATCACAATGAGGAGAAAGTCATCATCGCCCTGCTACGCAACTACGGAGGATTGTTTGCTGACTACGGCTTCATCGACGAGAGCCTGATAGCTCATCAGTGTGCCTTGAAGTCTCATGAGGTCTACGATATCCTCAAGGAACTCTCCATGAAGCACGTCATCCATTTCATCCCCCGCAAACAGGTTCCCTATATCCGCTATATGCAGCGACGTGAGGACAGTGAGCATGTGCGACTGTCGAAAGAGGTCTATGAGGAACGGCTTCACCAATACCAGGAACGCATCAACGCCATGCTCCACTATACGAAGAGCAAGGAGAAATGCCGTAGTCGACTGTTGCTGGAGTATTTTGGGGAGAAAGGCACCAAAGACTGTGGACAGTGTGACGTATGCCAGTCTCATCAGCCTCACGACACTAAACAGGCACAACAGCAGATCCTCTCCTTATTATCCGACCGCAAGCGCCACCACGTCACAGAGCTCTTCCGCCTGCGACTACCCAAAGAAGAACAGGATGCTGCCCTCACCTACCTGTTGCAAGAGGAGTACATCATACAGCAGGACGGCTATCTGCTGCTTGTCTGACAAGAACCAGAGCCAAATATCTACAAAGACAGCTGTTGTGCCTAGCTCACAGAGGAAGTCATTTGTTCTGTTGGGCATAAAAACACAGCGGCTTGCCCTGCACGAATGCAGGACAAGCCGTATATCGTCATCGCACGTCGACACAAGTGTCGTCGCTCCATTCTGATGTTTGGAGTATAGTGAGTGAGTGAAACCCGAATAATCTTTTTATCAGGAAGTTAACATACGGTTAACACCGTTAGGTGCCGCCTTCGCAGGGAGGAGGTGCCGCCTTCGCAGGGAGGAGGTGCCGCCTTCGAGGGGCGAAGGTGCCGCCTTCAAGGGGCGAAGGTGCCGCCTTCCAAACAAAAAGACACAAAAAACCGCCTCGTGAGCAGAAGGGCACACGAGGCGGAATGAATTCTAATACGATTAGTCTTCCTGGTTCTCTGGACGCAGTTTGCGGACAGTCTCACCAGCACGCCACATCTCCTGGTTGCGCATAGCCTCGAGCTCCTTCTCCAGACCGGCACGATAGTCGGGCTTAGAGTTAGCGTCGATGGTGATCTGAGCCTCATTACCCGTCTTCACAGAGTAGTACAGCCACTCCATGACAGGCTTGATAGCGTCGTGGAAACGAGGAGCCCAGTCGAGGGCACCACGCTGTGCGGTAGTAGAGCAGTTAGCATACATCCAGTCCATACCTTTGGCACCGAACAACGGACCAAGGCTCTGGGTCAGCTCCTCAACAGTCTCGTTGAAAGCCTCAGAGGGAGAGTGACCGTTCTCACGGAGCACCTCATACTGTGCGAGCAGCAAGCCCTGGATAGCACCCATCAGTGAGCCACGCTCACCAGTGAGGTCAGAGGTAGCCTCACGCTGGAAGGTCGTCTCGAACATATAACCAGCACCGATACCGATACCGAAGGCGAGTGTCTTCTCCTTAGCCTTACCAGTAGCATCCTGATAAACAGCATAAGAGCAGTTCAGGCCACGACCCTCGCAGAACATCGTGCGGAGAGAGGTACCAGAACCCTTAGGAGCCACCATGATAACGTCAACATCCTTTGGAGGAACAACACCTGTGCGGTCGCTCCAGTTGATAGCGAAACCATGAGAATAATAAAGGGTCTTACCAGGCTTCAGATATTGTTTGATGGTAGGCCACTGCTGCATCTGACCAGCATCAGAGAGCAACATACAGAGGATAGTACCCTTCTCGGCAGCTTCCTCGATAGAGAACAGCGTCTTACCAGGAACCCAACCATCAGCTACAGCCTTGTCATAGGTCTTACCCTGACGCTGACCAACAATAACATTGAAGCCATTGTCGCGCAGATTACAAGCCTGTCCAGGACCCTGAACGCCATAACCGATAACAGCGATTACTTCATCCTTCAATACTTCACGTGCTTTCTCAAGTGAGAACTCTTTGCTGGTGACAACAGTTTCAATTACGCCACCAAAATTCATTTCTGCCATAATGCAAATTTGTTTTTAAATGTTATACATATCCCTTGTGTACTATGCCAGCCCTACCCGAGAACCGGACGCTTGGTGCTTACCACCGACTTTTTATCAGTCCACTCAGTACTTACTCGAAATACCAACGAGGGGGTTAACTTTGAAAATATGCCTGCAAAGGTAATAAATTGGTAGTAAAATACCAAAGATTTGCAACAATTATTTTGTTTTTATCCCTATTTGCTAACATTTATTTCAAATCCGAGTAGAATTTGCAACCTTTCGCATAATACTGCCAAAGCAGTGAGAAACGACGTTGCTCAGGAATAGCCTGTGCCACCCTACTCTTTTGGATAGCCTGACGATCAGCTTCAAAATCCTTCTTCCATTTCTTAAAAGCATGACGCGCCTTGAAGATGGCTTTGAAATCACCAAGGTTGCGCTTCAGAATCAGCATTTCCCAAGCAGCCAGATAATCAAGGAACCAGCGTACACGCATCACATGACTTAGTTCTGATTCAGGCAGGCACTTGTATAGCATCGTCAGGTTATTGCGGAAATTAAGAAATGTCTTCATAGGATTCGATTTGGGCAAGGTACCTCCACCTACATGATAGACATAGCTTTCAGGCAGACAATAGAGTTTACGACCGCGAATTCGCAGGCGCCAACACATATCTATTTCCTCGTTATGGGCAAAGAAGCGTCCATCCAGTCCACCCACATCCCAATAATCTTTCGAACGTATCATCAATGCTGCACCAGTAGCCCATAATATCTCCTGCTGATAGTCATATTGCCCATTGTCGCGTTCCACCGTTTCAAAGATACGACCGCGACAGAAAGGATAACCATAACGGTCAAGGAAACCTCCGCACGCTCCAGCATATTCGAAACGGTCGCGGTCAAAAATGGAAAGCAGTTTCGGTTGACAAGCTGCCACCTCTGGATGAACATCCATAAACTCAATCAGCGGGGTGAGCCAATGGTGCGTCACTTCGATATCTGAATTCAACAACAGATAGTACTCTGCATCTATCTGCGCCAACGCTTTGTTATAACCTTCAGCAAATCCCCAGTTCTTTTCCAGCACAATGGTTTTGCATTCAGGAAACTCACGCTTTAACATGTCGAGCGAGTTGTCCGTTGAGGCATTATCAGCCACATAGACTACAGCTTCATCGCGCGAGTAATTCAATACGGTTGGAAGATACTGGCTCAGCATCTTTGCTCCGTTCCAGTTCAATATGACAATTGCGAGTTTATCCATTATTCAGCATTGCTTTTAGTGCCGTTTTATCATGATTGAAATCGCCCATGCTGACATTGATCAACTGATTGTCAAATTCCTCACAGGCTTCACTTGGTTTCAGTTCTACGCGGATGTAGTTCTTGGTGAATCCATGCATCGCCTTACCACGCGGAGCCTTCTCAAACAGGACTTCGGCGTCTTTGCCTATATACTGCTGATAAAAGGCATGTGTCTTCTGGTCCGACAATTCCAGCAATCTGCGACTGCGTTCGCGCTTGTCGGCATCGCTCACCACATAAGGAATGCTCAGTGCCGATGTACCTGGACGTTCCGAATAAGGGAACACATGCAGTTGCGTAACATCCAAAGCATTCAAGAACTCATAGGTTTCCTCAAAACACTCTGGAGTCTCTCCTCTGCAACCCACCATCACATCAACCCCGATAAAGGCATCGGGCATCACCTCTTTAATACGATGTATCTTATCAGCAAACAGCTGACGATCATAATGGCGATGCATCAGTTTCAGCACCGTATCACTCCCACTCTGCAATGGAATATGATAGTGAGGCATAAAGGCACGACTCTTGGCGCAATAGTCTATCAGTTCATCGCTCAGCAAATCGGGTTCCAGACTGCTGATACGATAACGGCTGATACCCTCGACAGCATCCAATGCTTTCACCAGGTCTATAAAACTTTCACCCGTTGTCTTACCAAAGTCACCAATGTTCACACCCGTCAGCACAATCTCCTTTCCACCCTCACGTGCAGCCTCCTCAGCCTGAGCCACCAAGGATGCAATACTTGGGTTACGACTGAAACCACGTGCATAGGGAATGGTGCAATAGGTGCAGAAGTAGTCGCATCCATCCTGCACCTTCAGGAAATAGCGCGTACGATTGCCACGAGAGCAACTGGGCGCAAACGATTTGATATCCTTTGTCTTTACGGAATAATGCTGATGCGTTGTACCCTTGGCCCACTCCTCTGACAGGAACTGCACCAAGTTTGCCTTCTCGTTCGAACCTAACACCAAGTCAACACCATCAATCTTGCTCACCTTCTCTGGTTCCAGCTGCGCATAACATCCTGTCACCACCACAAAGGCATCAGGATTCTCGCGCACCAGACGATGAATAGCCTGGCGACATTTATGATCGGCCACCTCGGTTACCGAACAGGTATTTATCAAACAGATATCTGCGGGTTCACCCTTTTCGGCCGTTCGAACGCCCATCTCCCCTAACATCTTTCCAAATGTAGAGGTCTCTGAGAAGTTCAACTTACATCCCAGCGTGAAATATTTGGCTCGTTTCCCTTGAAATTCTGAAGAAGCTATCATATATATAATAAGGTGTAATCTTATACGGGTACAAAGGTACACAAAAAAAACTCATTTTAGCCCATTTTTTGCAAATATTCAGTTTAGTGTAATTTTTCCACGAAATTTAACATTTCGTAATTAGCTGATTTATAGTGACTTGCAAAAAAGTTACAAAATTACCCTAAAAAAAAACAAAAAAAATGATACGTCGTATTGAAAAAATGCCTAACTTTGCAGCGTTTTAATAAACAAATGATTGTTTTACAGATTTAAAAAGCTTAGAAAAAATGAAAAAATTGGTATTTATGTTCGTAGCTGTTGCAGCTATTTCTTTCGCTTCATGTGGTAACAAGACTGCTCAGGCTGAGGCTGTTGATTCAGATTCTATCGCAGTTGTAGACAGCGCTGAGGTTGACACCGTAGCTGCTGACACTGTTGCTGCTGACAGCGTTAAGTAATTAACGAACTCAAACAAAATTGAGAGAATTACCCGCAGGATGTGAATCCTGCGGTTTTTTTGTGTTCTAGATTATCTAGAATATCTAGATTGTCTAGAATAGATAGAATAAAAAAATCCCGACTGCCTTTTGAGCAATCGGGATTCACAGTGTATAATAACTATGATTTGCTTTACAGCGGTTATTACTCTTCTACGGGAGCCTCAGCTTCCTCAACCTCAGCTTCAACCTCAGCTACAGGAGTTTCTTCCTTAACAGCTTTAGCCTCAGCCTTAGCAGCCTTCAGCTCTTCAGCGTTCTCAGCAACTACCTTAACAGGAATCTCAACGGTAACCTCTTTGTGGAAGTGTACCAGAGCTACGAAATCACCAACTGTCTTAGCATCCTTCATGGTGATGATCTTGCGATCAACCTCATGACCCAGCTTCTTCAGCTCCTCAGTTACCTGGTTAACACCTACTGAACCATAGAGCTGACCAGTAGCGCTTACCTTAGCGGCAATCTCGAGAGCTACACCATTCAATGCCTCTGCCTTCTTCTCAGCCTCAGCCTTCAGGGCAGCCAGCTTGTGAGCCTGCTGCTTCAGGTTCTCAGCGAGAATCTTCTTTGCCATAGGACTAGCGATAACACCCTTACCCTGAGGAATCAGGTAGTTACGGCCATAACCAGACTTAACGTTTACGATATCGTTCTTATATCCCAGACCGATAATATCTTCTTTCAGTATAATTTCCATTTCTTGCGTCCTCCTTATTTTACTTCATCATGTCAGTTACGTAAGGCAGCAGAGCGATCTGGCGTGCACGCTTAACAGCCTGAGCCACGCGGCGCTGATACTTCAGAGAGGTACCTGTGATACGACGGGGCAGAATCTTACCCTGCTCGTTCAGGAACTTCTTCAGGAACTCGGGATCTTTGTAATCGATGTACTTGATACCACTCTTCTTGAAGCGGCAGTACTTCTTCTTCTTCGTGTCGATAGAAGGAGCGTTCAAATAACGGATTTCAGTGTCTTGCTGTGCCATAGTTTAAGCCTCCTCTTTTTTACCAAGTTTGTTACGACGCTTCTCAGCATACT
>JAEEGK010007373.1_pt1 | contig 26229 bp, 28 predicted proteins | sample 8958771 | NCBI WGS metagenome assembly JAEEGK01 (sample SAMN16246547, study PRJNA631951) | gut metagenome | biome: gut microbiome; feature: rumen; material: SC-attached | host: Bos | place: Iran: Karaj | collected 2018-10 | reverse complement strand
CTTTATTATGTGGGGAGCGTCCCTGAAAAGGAACTGGAGAAAATATTAAAGGAAAAGCTTCCCAAGTACATGATCCCCAGGAAAACCATAAAGAAGGCTGCCCTTCCAAGAACCGGCAGCGGTAAGATAGACAGAAAAACTCTCCTTGTGGAATACAAACAGAAGTAAAAAATGGTATTAAGTGTCATCGTGCCTGTTTATAACATGGCATCCGACTCAAAATTGAATTTCTGCCTTGATTCTCTGCTGAACCAGACTTTTAGGGGAGAGTACGAGATAATAGCCGTGGATGATGCATCCACGGATGATTCACTTGCGATTTGCCGAGAGTATGAAAGTAAATATCCCGATAAGGTTCGCATCATAGCGCTTCCCCAAAACAGACACCAGGGCGGGGCCCGTAATGCGGGCATTAAAGAAGCAAAGGGAGAATGGATCAGTTTTATCGATTCGGACGACTGGGTCTCTCCCGATTATTACGAGAAGCTGTTTAAAAGAGCGGAGGAGACCGGTGCTGACGTTGTGGGATGCTGTTATTCCATGGTCTCATCCCAAACCTTTGAAATCGGAAAAGTGGTACGGCTGGAGTTTGAGTCCGGTACCGGTGAATTTACGGAAGAGCGCAGGAAAGATTTCCTGAACAACATGTCCAGCATGGTCACCAAGATCTATAAGGCATCCCTTATACGTGACAATGATCTTTCTTTTCCCGAAGGGATATTTTATGAGGACAATGCAGCGTGTCCCTTATGGGCTATGTATTACAACCGCTTTGAGTATGTGGATGAGCCTCTCTATTATTATTACCAGCATGATAATTCCACGGTTCATACCATCACGGCAGAAAGATGCGCCGACAGGATGGAAGCTGCGGAGTTCATGCTTTCCGAGATTAAAAGAAGAGGTTTTCTCGAGAAGTATTATCACGAGATAGAGAATATCTTCACTACCATATATTTTACCAATACTATCTTTTCATATATGCGTATGCCCAAAGGAAAGAAGTATTCCGTGGTGCGTCATATCAAGAAGAGGATGAAGAAGGAATTTCCCAATTTCAGGAAGAATAAATTTTACGGGAGATTCATGGATGACGAGGAGAAAAAATACGTCGACATCCTTATGTGTAATTCTTTATATTTCTACATCCGTTATGATTTCTTATGGACCTATAGAAATATGAGAAATGCTTAAATTTACATTAAGGTTATCTTAAGTTTTTCTTGACATAGTTGTCAGAAAAATCTAATATAAATCTGTTGTACTATGACAATTTTATAAGGAGGTGCTCCTGCATGATGCCTACTGGTGTATGGATCGGGATCATCGTGGCCGCTATAGTCATTACCGCACTCGTTACGGCAGCAATCACTTCTTCCAAGATGAAGAACAAGGCTGACGGAGTTATGGGAAATGCCGAGAAGAGAGCCCGCGAGATCATCGATGAAGCTCTTAAGAAGGCTGAATCAGAGAAGCGTGAAGCATCTATTAAAGCTCAGGAAGACGCACTTCGCGTCAAGAACGATGTTGACCGTGAGGTCAAGGAACGCAGAGCCGAGGTAAGCAAGTCGGAACGCAGAATTCAGCAGAAGGAAGAGTCAGTCGACAAAAAACTCGAGAATATCGAGAGGCGAGAGACGTCACTTTCGGCGAGAGAGGACAATCTGAAAGCAAAAGAAGCTCAGATTTCCAAGCTCAATGAAGAGAGACTGCAGGAACTGGAAAGGATTTCCGGATTAACCTCTGAACAAGCAAAAGAACACTTATTAAGTATTGTTGAAGAAGATCTGAAACACGAAGAAGCCCTGATGATCAAGGAGTCTGAGAACAGGGCCAAGGAAGAGGCTGACAAGAAGGCGAGGGAGATCGTCGTCACAGCCATTCAGAGATGTGCAGCGGACCACGTCGCTGAAAGTACTATTTCCGTAGTACAGCTTCCCAACGAAGACATGAAGGGAAGGATCATAGGAAGAGAGGGAAGAAATATCAGAACTCTCGAGACCATGACCGGAGTCGAACTTATTGTCGACGATACCCCCGATGCAGTTGTCTTATCCGCATTCGATCCTGTAAGAAGAGAAGTTGCAAGGATTGCTCTTGAGAAGCTTATAGTGGACGGTCGTATCCATCCTGCCAAGATTGAGGAGATGATACAGAAAGCCCGCAAAGAAGTCGATCAGACCATTAAAGAAGAAGGTGAAGCAGCCGTACTCGAAGTCGGAGTTCACGGTATTCATCCCGAGATGGTCAAGCTTCTGGGCCGTATGAGATATCGTACCAGCTATGGTCAGAATGTTCTGAAGCATTCCATTGAAGTCGCACAGCTCTCCGGTCTTATGGCAGCAGAGCTCGGACTTGATGTAAAGACAGCTAAGCGCGCAGGACTCTTGCATGATATCGGTAAAGCAATCGACCACGAGATGGAAGGTTCCCACGTACAGCTCGGTACGGATCTGTGCCGCAAGTACAAGGAAAGCCCCACCGTTATCAATGCGGTTGAAGCTCACCATGGTGATGTCGAGCCTCAGACACTTATCGCAGTCATCGTTCAGGCGGCAGATGCCATTTCGGCAGCTCGCCCCGGTGCAAGACGCGAGACACTCGACATTTATACGAATCGCTTAAAGCAGCTCGAAGAAATCTCCAACAGTTATAAGGGTGTTGAAAAATCTTTTGCTATTCAGGCAGGCCGAGAAGTCAGAGTCATGGTCGTACCCGATCAGATCACGGATGCGGACATGGTGATACTCGCAAGAGATATTTCCAAACAGATCGAGGACGAGATGAAATATCCCGGACAGATCAAGGTCAATATCATTCGCGAGAAGAGGGTTGTGGATTACGCAAAATAACCCCTCGCCGGTTCCCGAATTTATCATTAAAGGACAAAATAGAAGACAGTTGCCGAAAGGCAGCTGTCTTTTGTTATTGTGACTGAATATGACACTTCCGCACTCCTGGGGTCCTGCCGTGGCGCATGACTGTCTCGCTTTTCGGGGGTCAGGCGGCCTAAGAACCTTGATCGTTCCACCTCATGCCGCAGACCACCGAAGTCTCGACAGCTCATGCATCCACGTCACCCCTCGGAGTGCGGAAGTGTCGATTCATTATCCCCTTTACAAATTTATAACGATTTAGTATTATATCCCGAGTGTGGATTATTGTATACAGTTATGCAATTCTGGCCCGGTTTTATTTGAATGGAGGATGCAATGGCAGGAATTTACGCCGAAATGACCAAAGAAGAGCTCGAACAGCTCTATGCACAACTCGATCAGGAGTACAAGGATGCCAAGGGAAAGGGACTTGCTCTGAATATGGCAAGAGGAAAGCCTTCACCCGCCCAGCTTGATATGGGTATGGATTTCCTTGATGTGATCAATTCTGAAAGTGATATGCATGCAAGCGATGATACCGATGTAAGAAACTACGGTGTTATGGATGGTCTTCCCGAGGCTAAAAAGCTTATGGCCGATATCATGGAGACTCTTTCATCCAATGTTATCGTATGCGGAAATGCATCTTTAAACATAATGTATGATACCTTCTCAAGAGCTTTCACTCACGGCCTTTTGGGAAATACTCCCTGGTGCAAGCTTGATAAGGTAAAGTTTCTCTGCCCCGCTCCCGGATATGACAGACATTTTGCCATCTGCGAGCACTTCGGCATAGAGATGATAACAGTTCCCATGACTCCCGCCGGCCCCGATATGGATATGGTCGAAAAACTTGTATCCGAAGATGAGGCTATCAAGGGAATCTGGTGTGTACCCAAGTATTCAAATCCTCAGGGATATACATATTCGGGAGAAACCGTAAGAAGATTTGCTTCACTTAAACCTGCTGCAAAAGACTTCAGGATCTTCTGGGACAATGCTTATGCCATTCATCATCTCTATGATGAGGAGAGCCGTCAGGACAGGATTCCCGACATTATTTCGGAGTGCAAGAATGCGGGTAATCCCGATATGGTATTTGAATTCTGCTCTACATCAAAGGTTACTTTTGCGGGATCCGGAATCTCTGCCATCGCCTCTTCCCATGCAAATCTTGATGATATGAGAAAGTCCATGACCGTACAGACCATCGGTTATGACAAAATAAACCAACTCAGACATGTAAGATATTTCAAGGATATAAACGGCGTAAAAGAACACATGAAGAAGCATGCTGCATCTCTTCGTCCCAAGTTCGAAGCATGCGAAAGAGTTCTTGCAATGGAGCTTACCGGTACCGGAATCGCAGAGTGGACCGAGCCCAACGGCGGATATTTCATTTCACTTGATGTAATGGAAGGATGTGCAAAGAGAGTTGTAGAGCTCTGCAAGGAAGCCGGAGTAACCCTTACCGGTGCGGGCGCAACATTCCCTTACAAGAAAGATCCCAAGGATTCCAACATCAGAATAGCTCCTTCTTATCCCACTCCGGATGATATGTCACAGGCTACGGATCTTCTGGTGCTTTGCGTTAAACTTGCGGCTGTGGAGAAGCTTCTCAACAAATAACATGGACGAGATCAAACGTATAGACAGAAAACTTATCACAAAGGGCAGAGTTATAGATTATTATCATGACACTATGCTCATGCCCGACGGAAGCACGGTGGAATGGGATCTTATAGATCACGTCGGTGCGGCTGCGGTTGTTGCAGTCCGTGAGGATGGCAAACTTCTCATGGTCAGGCAGTACAGAAATCCTCTGGAGAGACAGACGATAGAGATCCCTGCCGGAAAACTCGATTCGAGAGAAGAAGATCCCAAAGCGGCTGCGGAGAGAGAACTTGCGGAAGAGACCGGTTATGTATGCGATAATATCGAATACTTAACTACCATCTACACCACGGTTGCTTTCTGTAATGAGAAGATCGGACTGTATCTGGCAAGGGGTCTGAAGGACAGACATCCTCAGCATCTCGATGACGATGAGTACATAGATTTGGAAGCCGTATCGCTTGACGATGCACTTAAGATGATCTACGAAGGAAAGATCCAGGACGCTAAAACCGTCATCGGAATTCTTATGTACGCTTCAAAATATCACTCATAATTTTTTAATTTTTTTCTACGGCCTTGTGGTTCGGATAAGGGCCGAAGAAGCATTTCAACAACATATTGTGGCATAGAAAAAACGTAGAAAATACGCCGTTTTTTCTATGCTATTTTTTTCTTGTAATAAGTTTTTTTCTTTTTTATAATTCGTTCTGTCGCATTAAACGGATAGCGGCAAATATGGCAGGGATGCCGGATGGGAATTATTTTTGATGGGGCGATATCTTGATCTTTTTACCAGGTATCTCGGAGAAGAAAAGAAGATGTCCGAGAATACCATTCAGTCGTACAGAAGAGATCTCAGCAGACTTGAAAGTTTTTGCAGCGATCTCGCAATTGACGATCTTACCGAAGTGACCAGACACAATCTTGTGAGTTATATAGATTATCTTGAAGCAGGGGATTTCAAGACTTCCACGATATCTAGAAACGTGGCGTCCATCCATGCTTTCTATTCATATCTTTATACTTGCCACGAGGTAGAAGAAGATGTCTCAAGGGGACTTGCGGGTCCCAAGGTTGAGCGTACGAATCCCGATATCCTCACCGAAAATGAGGTTATCAGGCTTCTTGATGCGCCTTCGGGAGAAGATGCTAAGTGTCTTCGCGACAAGGCGATGCTTGAGGTTATGTATGCTACCGGAATAAAGGTTTCCGAGCTTATCAAACTTAAAGTAACGGATGTCGATCTTAAGACCGACATGCTCACCGTAAACGGAAGGAGCATACCTCTCGGAAGACATGCCAGAAGCGCTATGATCGCTTATCTCGAAAACGGAAGGTATGCGCTTATCGGAGACCGTTCAAGTGATGTACTTTTCCCTAATTATCAGGGTGAAGAGATGTCCAGACAGGGCTTTTGGAAGATTCTTAAATCTTATGTTAAAGATGCCGGCATAGAGAAAGATGTTACTCCCTGCCTGCTTCGACACAGTTTTGCGGCGCATCTTATAGAGCACGGAGCCGATATCAAGAGTGTTTCCATAATGCTTGGACATTCCGATATCTCCACCACTCAGGTATATGCGAAGATTGCTCAGAATTCTCTCAGAAAGGCTTATGCCGGAGCACATCCGAGAGGGTAAGTAACGGATTATATGTGGCAGTGGGGCCGTGGAACAGGGGGACGGTTCTGTCGTTCCACGAACTGCGGTGGAACGACAGAACCGTCCCCCTGTTCCACTCCCCAATAACATTGGTTATTGTTTGCTTTAGCATGGTGAATATAATATAATGTTTCCTTGGACGCGCCCTATGAATAATGCGTCTTAATCGTATAAAAAGGAAACAAAAATCATGTCTTTCGAATTCATCAAAAAATTACCTACTCCCGACGAAATCAGAGCGGAGTATCCCGTCCCCGAGAAGGTAAGGGAGATCAAAAAACAGCGTGATGCGGAGATTAAAGATGTATTTACCGGCAAATCCGATAAGTGCATTCTTATTATCGGTCCCTGCTCCGCGGATAACGAAGAAGCTGTCTGTGACTATGTCGGAAGACTTGCCAGGGTTAACGAGAAAGTTAAGGATAAGCTGATCCTTGTGCCCAGAATCTACACCAATAAACCCCGTACAACCGGTTCGGGTTATAAGGGAATAGTTCATCAGCCCGATCCCGAAAAGGGTGTTGATTTTGTGGCAGGACTTATTGCCGTAAGACATATGCATATCAGAGCCGTAGAGGAGACCGGACTTACTCCCGCGGATGAGATGCTTTATCCCGAAAACTGGAGATATGTTTCCGATATTCTCTCATACGTTGCGGTCGGTGCGCGTTCCGTTGAGGATCAGCAGCACAGACTTACCGTATCCGGATTCGATGTACCCGCAGGTATGAAGAACCCTACAAGCGGTGATCTTGCCGTTATGATGAATTCCATTTACGCAGCTCAGCATGGTCATTCTTTCATCTACAGAGGATGGGAAGTTAAGACCAGCGGTAATGAGCAGGCTCATGCCGTGCTCAGAGGTGCGACTAACAAGCATGGAAACAACACTCCCAACTATCACTATGAGGATCTCGTAAGAGTTCTCGATATGTACAACAAGATGGATCTTAAGAATCCTGCTGTTATCATCGATTCGAATCACTCGAATTCCGATAAGCAGTTCAAACAGCAGATCAGGATCGTCAAGGAAGTACTTCACAACAGAAATCTTAATCCCGACATCAAGAAGCTGGTTAAGGGATTTATGATAGAAAGCTACATAGAAGAAGGAAATCAGAAGATCGGAGAGGGTATCTACGGTAAGTCAATTACCGATCCCTGCCTCGGATGGGCTGATTCCGAACAGCTGATCTACGATATAGCAGATCTGGTTTAAGACCGTGACGATTCACCCTGAAGGCGGATCCTATCCGGTCTTCGAGGTGCCTTTATGAATCGTCATTCGGAGAAAATAATACGTTTTATTTTGCAGGCGGTAATCATAATACCGATCGCTTTTTGTATAATACTTGCCTCTCGTGTTGCGGTACTTGAGAACAGGATCGCGGGAAGAGAGGCACTGGAAGAGCTTGGAACCCGTGAATCCAGACTCGTTCAGTTATCCTGGTATGATGAGAATATTTACGAAACCTCTGAGGGTGAAGAATCTGCCTTTGTATCGGAATACATGAGTGCGGATCTTAATGATGAGTACATTCCCGAAGAGCCTGACGTAAACAGCAATGTCATAAGCACCGCTCCGGGTCTGGCTTACGCATCGGATACGGAGACGGATGGGATTCACAGAGTATATCTTACGTTTGACGACGGTCCCAGCATTTATACCGATGACATTCTCGATATTTTAAACGAGTACGGTGTGAAGGCAACATTCTTTGTTGTCGGCAGAGAAAACACCGCATCATATGCCAGATACATCCGCATAGTCGAAGAGGGACACACCCTCGGAATGCATTCGTATTCGCATGTATACGATGACATTTATGCATCGCGTGAAAGCTTTGCGGAAGATACTCAGAGGATCAGATCGCTGCTTGAAGATGTAACGGGACAGACTCCCAGGTTTTATCGTTTCCCCGGAGGAAGTTCCAATGACGTGAGTGCTACAGATGTCCGCGAGCTCGCCGATTATCTTGAATCACAGGGCATCACTTATTTTGACTGGAACGTGTCGAGCGGAGATGCCGGAAAAGTTCCTCTTACATCTGATCAGATCGTGAGAAATGCTTTAAACGGAATAGAATCCAGAGATACAACAGTCATTCTGTTGCACGACAGTGCAGCCAAGAGATCCACGGTAATGGCTTTGCCTCAGATCCTTGAAGCACTTCAGGCAATGGACAATGTTGAAATACTCCCGATAACATCTGACACTGCTGTCATTCAGCATGATATCGGAAGGTAAAAAATGGAGGTAACAGATGGGTTTTTTCGGTGAACTGAAACAGGATCTGTCACTTGTGGCCGGTTCTGAGAAGAAAAAAGAAGAAGCACAGCTCAAAGCTGAAGACATTCTCGCCGAAGCCGAAGTAGCCGGAATGGATGAAGCCGCAGAGGCTTCAGAGGCTATTGAGACTGCCGGAGATTATTCTGAAGATAACGATGATGTCGCTTCACTGCTTAAAGACCTTGTATCGGATCTAGGAGGAGACGATCTTCCCGAAGATAATGCGGAAGACGTGTCCGAGCATACGGATATAAGCGATGACCTTGATTCAATCCTTGCGGGACTTACGGAGCCGCTTCCCGAAGTTGAAGAACTTACCGAGGAAGAAGCGGTTTCGGATGAAGGAACCGATGATGAAGAGACTGCCTATGAAGAGGAAGAAACCGAAGAAGAGGCAGTGACTTCGGAGGATGATATTATTTCGGATGTACTTGCAGATGTAACGGAGGATTCTTCCTCAGACGAGGAGAAAGATCCCGTGGAAGAGATTTCCGAGGATTACACCTCGGCACTCGACCTTGCTTTTGCTGCTCTGAGCACTAATGAAGAGCCTGAAGGAGAGCCCGAGGAAGAGACGGAAGAGATCTTCGAAGAAACCGATGACGAATCTGTTTACGAAGAAGATACAGAAGACATTGCAAATTCTACTTATAAAGGAGCAGACGAAATGGAGACAGGTAATTTTTCAGAAGAAACTTCCGTTATCACGGGAGGAATGGTCGTAAACGGTGATATCGAGTCCGAAGGTTCTCTTGATCTTGTAGGTAAGGTTAACGGAGACGTTACCGTAAAAGGCAAGCTCAACGTAACCGGACACATCGTAGGAAATTCGGAAGCAAAAGAAATCTATGCGGAGAATGCCAAGATCACCGGTAATGTCACCAGCGAAAGCTCAGTTAAGATCGGTGCGGGAACCGTTATCGTAGGTAATATTTCCGCATTCAGCGCAGCTATCGCAGGCGCAGTAAAGGGAGACATCGATGTACACGGTCCCGTTATCCTCGATTCAACCGCGATCGTTATGGGTAACATCCGTTCAAAGTCAGTCCAGATCAACAACGGTGCTGCTCTCGAAGGCGTATGTTCGCAGGCATATGCCGAAGTCAGCCCTACTGCATTCTTTGATGATTACAAGCCTGAGACCAGACCCGAGAAGAAGACCAAGAAGAAGGAAGAGAACTGATCCTATTAAAGGCTTTTACGGGAGAGATTTATGCGAATATTATTGAAACTCAGCGGTGAAGCACTTGCAGGACCTACGGGAAAAGGATTTGACGAGCCTACCGTAAGAATGGTTGCGGGACAGATCAAAGAGATCGCAGACCGCGGAACACAGGTTGGTGTTGTCATCGGAGGCGGAAACTTCTGGAGAGGAAGAAGCTCCGAGAATATCGATCGTACAAAAGCAGACCAGATCGGAATGCTGGCTACAGTCATGAATGCACTTTATGTATCGGAGATCTGCAGATCCGTCGGACTTAAGACAGATATACTGACTCCCTTCACCATCGGAGCATTTACCGATCTTTTTTCCAAGGATAAGGCAAATGCGGCATTCGAAGAAGGACATGTTGTTTTCTTTGCCGGAGGCACGGGTCATCCTTACTTCTCAACCGATACCGGCGTAGTCTTAAGAGCGGTTGAAGTTGAAGCGGATCAGATCCTTCTTGCAAAATCGATCGACGGAGTTTATGATTCCGATCCTGCAAAGAACCCTGATGCAAAGCGTTATGATGAGATCACCATTGATGATGTCATCGCTCAGAACCTTCAGGTAGTCGATATGACCGCGTCAATCCTTGCAAGGGACAATAAGATGCCCATGGCGGTATTTTCACTGAATGAAGAAAACAGCATCGTAAATACTCTTTACGGCAAATTAAACGGTACCAGAGTTACGGTATAGAGCGGAGGTTTTTATGGACGCCAGATTACAGTCATATGAAGAGAAAATGAAAAAGACCCTTGATTTCCTCGTTGAGGAATATGCAGCAGTTCGTGCGGGAAGAGCCAATCCCCACGTTCTCGACAAGATCAAGGTAGATTATTACGGAACTCCCACTCCCATTCAGCAGGTGGGTAATGTATCCGTACCCGAGGCACGTATCATCCAGATCGCACCCTGGGATAAGTCGATGCTCAAAGCAATCGAGAAAGCTATCCTTACTTCCGATATCGGAATCAATCCTCAGAACGACGGAAGCATCATCAGACTTCAGTTCCCCGAGCTTACCGAGGAAAGACGTAAGGATCTTGTAAAGGATATCAAGAAGAAGGCTGAAGAGGGCAAGGTTGCACTCAGAAATATCCGCAGAGACGGAAACGAAGAGTTCAAAAAGCTCGGAAAGGGCGAGATTTCAGAGGACGAAGCTGCAGATCTTACCGATTCACTTCAGAAGCTTACCGATGATTATATTGCCAAGATCGATAAGGCTCTTGAAGAGAAGACCAAGGAGCTTATGACCGTATAATGAGTAACGTTCCCGAGCATCTTGCGATAATACTCGACGGTAACGGAAGATGGGCTAAGAGAAAAGGCCTTCCGCGAAATGCCGGTCATGTAAAAGGCGCACATGTCGTTGAAGATATGTGCGAGATTGTGTGGAATAAAGGCATCAAGGTTTTTACCGTGTATGCCTTTTCTACCGAGAACTGGAACAGACCGACGGATGAAGTGGATGCACTTATGTCCCTTCTTCGCGAGTATATGAAAAATTCAATCAAGCGTGCGATGAAGAATAATATGAGAGTAAGGGTCATCGGTGATAAATCAGCCCTTGCTCCCGATCTTCGTGATTCTATTGCGAATCTTGAGGAAAAGACCGCAGGCAATACGGGACTTTTATTCCAGATAGCACTTAATTACGGCGGACGCGATGAGATCGTCAGAGCCGTAAGAAAGCTCGCATCGGAGAATGATATTGATTTTATGAAGGGTCTTACCGAGAAGGATCTTTCGGATGCACTCGATACCGCGGGAGGTCCCGATCCCGATCTTTTGATCCGTACATGCGGCGAGCAGAGGATATCTAATTTCCTCCTGTGGCAGCTGGCGTACAGCGAATTTTATTTTGCAGACTGTGCATGGCCTGATTTTAACGAAGCCGAGCTGGATAAAGCACTTGAAAGCTATGCTTCGAGAACCCGTAAATTCGGGGGGCTTGTTAAGGACGAAAAATAAAGGCAGGATATCTTAATGTTCGTAAAAAGACTTTTAAGCGGGGTTGTGATAATAACCGTCATGGGCATTGCGTTTGCCTTTGGCGGGTATTTGCTGTCTGCACTCTTAATGCTTATATCCATCGTCGGATACTTTGAGCTTGTTAAGGCTCTCTGCTCCGAAACGGAAAAAAGAAGTGTAAACGGTCCGGATCTTATCGCCGTTATCTGCATAATCCTTTATTACATGGCTGTTAACTTCACATCGGATGCCACCTATCTGATCATCGGAATCGGCGGTTTTATGGTGCTTGAACTTGTTTGGTTTGTTATCAAGTTTCCCATGTATTCCAGTGACAGGATCGTACGAACTGTTTTTTCCGTTATTTACTGTCCCATCATGCTCAGCTTTATCTATATGATCCGTGAGCTTGAAGGAAGAGAATTCCTGGTATGGATGGTTCTCATATCATCATGGGGATGCGATACTCTTGCATATTGCGCAGGAAGTCTGTTCGGAAAGCATCATCCTTTTAAAGAACTTTCTCCCAAAAAATCAACAGAAGGATGCATAGGCGGTATCATCGGAACCGCAATTCTCGGGTATATCTTCGCAATTCTGTATGTCAAGAGATTTATGCCCGTTCAGTATGTTGAGTGGAAGATCGCACTTATCTGCGGAGTGGGGGCGCTTATGGGAATGGTCGGAGACCTTGCAGCATCCGGCATCAAGAGAAACAATAACATCAAGGATTTCGGTCATCTGATCCCCGGCCACGGCGGAATAATGGACAGATTCGATTCGATGATCCTTTGCGGACCTGCCGCATACATTCTTACTTACTTGCTTGTAGCGGCGATCTGAGCTTTACGGTTATCCGTAAGGAGTATTGTATATGAATATGATCGTTTCACTAATCTGGTTTATCATAATATTTTCTGTGGTGGTCGTATCCCACGAATTCGGACATTTCGTAGTTGCCAAGGCAAACGGGATCAGAGTCAAAGAATTCATGGTCGGATTCGGACCATCTATTTTTAAGTTCAAAAAGGGCGAAACCACATATAAGATAAATATCCTTCCTCTGGGCGGAGCATGCGTCTATGACGGTATGGATGAGGTTGAGGATTCGGAAGAGGAAAAAGAAGAAGTACCGGGACAGATCAAGGACAGATCAAAGTTTTTAAATGCATCTCCCTGGGCTAAACTTGCGACTCTTCTGGCAGGTCCTCTTTTTAATTTTATTCTTGGATTTATAGTTGCCTTTGTGATGGTCAATATGATCATCATCAGAGAGCCTGTAGTTACCGAGGTTATTGAGGGCGGTGCTGCCGAGGCGGCAGGTCTTCAGGCAGGTGATAAGATTCTCGCACTGGACGGCGGCAAGATCTATCTTTATGATGAGATCTCTGTTTTCACATCCTATTACCGCGGCGGTGAAGTAAGGGTTACTTATCAGAGAGGCGATGAGATCGGAGAAGTTATGCTTACTCCTTATTATGATGAGGAGTACGGTAGATATCTGATCGGTATCACCAATGACACTTACGTTGAGGAACTTCACGGATTTGATGCCTTCAGATATACGTGGTATGAGATGAGATACAATGTGCTCATGGTCTGGAAGGGGCTCGGTGCCATCCTTACCGGTAACATAGCACGTGAGAATGTTGCAGGTCCCGTGGGAGTCGTAAACATGGTTGGCGATATCATCGAAGAGACCAGTCCTTACGGATGGATGACCGTTCTTGTTAATATGCTTAATCTTACCCTGCTTCTTACCGTGAATCTGGGTATCTTTAATCTGCTTCCCGTCCCCGCACTTGACGGAGGAAGAATTCTTTTCGCACTTGTTGAGATCGTAAGGGGAAAGCCCGTACCGCCCAAGAAGGAAGCGTATGTTCACTTGGCCGGAATGGTCTTATTGCTCATTATCGTCGTTGTCGTATTCTTTAACGATATACACAACATCTTTAACTGAGATTTTTCTCGCGCGGCACTTCACCGCGCTGAGTCAAAATCAATTTGAAGAGTATAGTCTTACATTTGTAGGAGATATAGATGAAAAGAGTATCTGTATTAGGATCTACGGGATCGATTGGAACTCAGACGTTAGAGGTTGCCAGACAGAATCCCGACAAGATTAAGATAACCGCTCTTGCGGCTGCAAAGAACGTAGATCTGATAGAAAAGCAGATCAGAGAGTTTATGCCCGAGATCGCGGTAATGGATGATGAAGATGCCGCTAAGGATCTTAAGGACAGAATCAAGGATCTGAGCGGAGTGAGAATTCTGACGGGAATGGAAGGCTCCATGGAAATGGCATCTGACCCCGGCAGTGATATTGTGGTAACCGCTATCGTCGGTATGATCGGCATCAGGCCTACCATCGCTGCTATTGAAGCAGGTAAAGATATTGCACTTGCCAATAAAGAGACTCTGGTTTGTGCGGGACATATCATAATGCCTCTTGCCAAGGAGAAGGGAATAAAGATCCTTCCCGTGGACAGCGAGCATTCCGCAATCTTCCAGTCACTTCAGGGGTCACCTTCGGACCGGATCGAGAAGATCATTCTTACTTGTTCCGGTGGTCCTTTCAGGGGTATGACCAAAGACGAGCTTGCTTCCAAGACTCCCGAGGATGCGCTTAAACACCCCAATTGGAACATGGGACGCAAGATCACCATAGACAGTGCCAGCCTTGTAAATAAGGGGCTTGAAGTAATGGAAGCCGCATGGCTGTTTGGGGTCGGACACGAGAAAGTGTGTGTAACAGTACATCCTCAGTCCGTTCTTCACTCCGCCGTTGAATTTAAAGACGGTGCGGTAATAGGACAGATGGGAACTCCCGACATGAAGCTTCCCATTAATTACGCTCTCTTTTATCCGGACAGGATGCCCATGAAATCTGAAAAGCTGGATCTGTTCAAGGTCGGAAGCATGACTTTTGAAAAGCCGGATACCGATACCTTCAGGGGACTTGCCCTTGCATATGACGCGGCAAAAGCAGGCGGAACTATGCCAACTGTTTTTAATGCGGCAAACGAAGAAGCGGTTGCGAGATTCCTTGATCATAAGATAGGTTTCCTTGATATCTATGAGGAGATCGAAAAGGCGATGAACGCACACAAGGTCATAGCAGATCCTACTGTTGCCCAGATCCTTGATGCGGAAAAAGAAGCAAGGGAGAATGCCTGATTGGAGTATCTGACCGGATTATATAAGACAATCGGACATGTTGTGCTTGAGAAGGCGGATGTCAGGGGAACCTGCGCCGCCATGGCTATATGCGGAGACCTGCCGACGGATGATAAGGAAGAAAGCAGCGTCAGCGTAACGGGTGAGCTCAAAGGGAGTCTTGCCCTTTTTTTCTCTAAGGATTTTGTGAGCGGTATTTCGAAATACGGAGCGGATTATCTGCAGGCTGCTGTGTTCGGTTTTTCCGTATCTCCATCCGCAGAGACGCCTCTTATCGGACCGGGATGCGAGTTCGGAAGCGGCTGCGCAGGGATTCTCGCCGCAGGCGGTACTGCTTATGTCTATGTTACCGAAGGCTCCGGAATGTGTATCGTAAGAACCGCTTTAGTTTTCGGTAAGAAAAAATTCGTCAAATGTTTATCACCGGAATTCGGCGGAGAAGATATACTGTTACTTGATGAGGGTACGGTTTTAATAGCCTGTCCGGAAAAATGGGCTGATGAATTATTGCTAGCCGATGAACCCTTTCCGGATGAAAACCGCCCCCGGTGGTCTGTGATAAATGCCTTCGATGTCACGGATATATCCGGAGATGATGCTTTTGACAGACATTTGAAGGAACTTGCGGGAGAGATGTTTGAAGGATGCATTGCCGCTTTGGCGGTGAAATGACACACAGGTGAAATGATGCGAGAATTTGATGACAAGAAGCTTATGGGTTCCGGTTCGTTCGGGAACGTATACAGAGTAAAAAAAGACGGGAAGTATTTCGCACTCAAGGAAATGAGCGATAAGTCCGCTAGGGACAGGGAAGAGCAATTTTTAATGCTTGCGGATCATCCTCTTTTTCCGAAATTCGAAGAATCTTTTGACGAAGACGGAAAATACTTTATTCTCGAAGAGTACATATGGGGAACTCCCCTGGATGAAGCAATCCGATTAAGGAACGGTTTCGGCCAGCCTGAGGCAATGAAATTTGCGATATCCGTTGCGGACGGGATTGCATTCTTACAGCAGTCCGACGGTAATATTTTGTTCAGGGATCTGAAGGCAGAGAACCTGATCTTACAGCCGGACGGAGAGATAAGACTGGTGGATCTCGGAACGGCCTGCTTTCTCGAAGAGGCTGACAGTTCCAAGGCAGGAACGGCCGGAGAGAGTGCACCGGAGCAAATTGACAATAAGTCAAAACAGGGAATGTATTCGGATGTATATGCCTTCGGAACGCTGTTTTACCGCATGCTTACAGGGCAGAAGGCGCCTTCGGGCGGAAAGTATGTTTCCATAAGGAAAGCGGATCCTTCCTTTTCCGCATCTTTGGAGCTCCTTATCAGGGAGTGTACTATGGCAGAGGGGCATGAGAGAATCCCGGATATGTATACCGTGCTTTGCAGGCTTATGGATATAGCAATGCTTACACCTTCGGGATATAAAAAGGCGGAAAAAGAAGCCGAGGCGGCTCTGTCCGTATTTGAAGACGGGGCAGGAGTTGTTTATTCGAGAAACGTTCAGTCCTAAATGCTTGATTATTGCGTATTCATCGGGTATACTAAACTTTGTCTGCGCAATGCGAAAAGCGCCTTTAGGGGGCGTTTACATTAATAATTTTAGAAAGAGAGATTTTTCAAATGAGCGTTAGTGTCGAGAAACTTGAAGGAAGCAAGATCAAGATGACCATTGAGGTCGCAGCTGAGGAGTTCGATAAGGCTATTAAGGCTGCATATAATAAGCAGAAGGGAAGCATCAGCATTCCCGGATTCAGAAAGGGAAAGGCTCCCCAGAACGTAATTGAGAAGATGTACGGCAAAGAGGTATTCTATAACGAGGCTCTCGATGAGCTCGTTCCCGATGAGTATGAGAAGGCATACGATGAGGTTGACGAGGACATCATGTCAAGCCCCAGCTTTGAAGTTGTTCAGGCTGAAGCAGGAAAGCCCGTTATCTTCACCGCTACCGTAGCTGTAAGACCTGAGGTTGAGCTTGGCGATTACAAGGGAATCGAGATCGCTGCAGTTGATACCGTAGTTACCGACGAGGACGTAGAGAAGAAGATCCAGTCCGAACTCGATAAGGACGCCAGATTTGAGAAGGTTGAGAGATCCGTTGCAAACGGCGACCGCATTAAGCTTGATTTCGAAGGATTTGTTGACGGCGTAGCATTCGAAGGCGGAAAGGGAGAGAATTACACCCTTACCATCGGATCGGGCCAGTTTATTCCCGGATTTGAAGAGCAGCTTGTAGGCGCTAAGATCGGTGAGGATCTCGATGTAAACGTATCCTTCCCCGAGGATTATCACGAAGATTCACTTGCAGGAAAGGCTTCTGTCTTCAAGTGCAAGGTTAATGAGATCGAAGAGAAGAAGGTTCCCGCTCTTGATGATTATTATGCATCAGACAAGGGATTCGAATCAGTTAAGGATTACAAGGATTCCGTTAAGAGTGATCTCGAAGTAGATAAGCTCAATGAGGCAAGAGGCAAGAAGCAGGACGAAGCTATCGCAAAGGTTATCGAGGGTGCCAAGATGGATATCCCCGAGGAGATCTTTGAGACCGAGCAGAAGATGATCATCAGAGATTATCAGCAGAGACTTCAGATGCAGGGCCTTTCATGGGATCAGTACGTTAAATATACCGGACTTACTCTCGACAAGATGATGGAGCAGGTAAGACCTCAGGCTGAGGATCGTATCAAGTCCCGCCTTGTTCTTCAGGCTGTAGCCGAGAAGGAAGGCATCGAGGTTACCGATGAGGATCGTCAGAAGGAATACGAGGCAATGGCAGAAGCTTACCAGCTCGAGGTAGAGAAGGTAAAAGAGATGCTTGAAGCTAAGGGCCTCAAGGAACTTAACAACGATATCGTTATCAAGAAAGCTATGGAGTTTGTTACCGACAACGCTAAGGAGGTATAAATGTCAAGCTTAGTACCTTACGTCATAGAGCAGACCTCAAAGGGTGAGCGCTCTTATGATATTTATTCAAGACTTTTAAAAGACAGGATCATCTTCCTCGGAGATGAAGTTAATGATGATACCGCAAGTATCGTCGTAGCACAGCTTCTTTTCCTTGAAGCGGAAGATCCCGAGAAAGATATTCATCTTTATATCAACAGCCCCGGCGGTTCAGTAACCGCTGGAATGGCTATTTACGATACCATGCACTACATTAAGTGCGATGTGTCAACCGTATGTATCGGTATGGCAGCCAGCATGGGAGCATTCCTTCTTGCAGGCGGACAGAAAGGAAAGAGATATATCCTTCCCAATGCCGAAGTTATGATCCATCAGCCCCTCGGCGGAGCTAAGGGCCAGGCTTCCGATATCGAGATCGCAGCTAAGAACATCATCCGTACCAAGGAAAAGCTCAACAAGATCCTTTCCGAGAACACCGGCAAGTCCTACGAGCAGATGTGCAAGGATACCGACCGTGATAACTGGATGACTGCTCAGGAAGCTGTTGAGTACGGACTTGTAGATTCTGTCATCGAAAACCATGACACCGGAGATAAAAAATAATGGCATCCAAAAAAGACAATGATGGAGAAATCAGATGCTCTTTTTGCGGAAAGCTTAAGAAGGACGCAAAAAAGCTGGTTGCGGGCCCTCCCGGAATCTATATCTGTGATGAGTGTATAGGGATCTGCTCCGATATTATCGAAGATGATTTTGATGAGACCGAATACAATGCATCCGGAAATGATGAGGAGATCAGACTCTTAAAGCCCCGCCAGATCAAAGAGTTTCTTGATGAATATGTAATAGGCCAGGAAGACGCCAAGAAGGCTCTTGCCGTTGCCGTTTACAATCATTATAAGCGCGTTACAAACGCTCCCAAGGAAGGCGATGTGGAGCTTCAGAAGAGTAATATTCTGCTCCTCGGACCTACCGGAAGCGGAAAGACTTATCTTGCGCAGACTCTAGCCAAGATAATAAACGTGCCTTTTGCCATTGCCGATGCTACCACTCTTACCGAGGCGGGATACGTGGGTGAGGATGTTGAAAATATTCTCCTCAAGCTGATCCAGGCTGCGGATTATGATGTTAATAGAGCATCACACGGTATCGTGTATATCGATGAGATCGATAAGATCACCAAGAAGTCCGAGAATGTTTCCATCACCAGGGATGTATCGGGTGAGGGAGTTCAGCAGGCACTTCTTAAGATAATTGAAGGAACCGTAGCTTCCGTACCTCCTCAGGGAGGAAGAAAGCATCCTCATCAGGAGCTTATCCAGATCGACACCACCAATATATTATTTATTTGCGGCGGTGCGTTTGACGGACTTGAGAATATCATCGAGACCAGACTGGATCGTAAAGCTATCGGTTTTAATACCGAAGTAACCACCAAGACCGAAAGAGAGATCGGAGAGGTACTTAAGAAAGTAGAACCTCAGGATCTTATCAAGTTCGGGCTTATACCTGAGTTTGTAGGGCGAGTTCCCATTGCGGTAACTCTTGAAGGCCTGGATAAGGCTGCTCTCATGAGAATCTTAAAAGAGCCCAAGAATGCGCTTGTTAAGCAGTATAAGAAGCTCTTTGAGATGGATGGTGTGGATCTTGATTTTGAAGAAGCTGCACTTGAATCCGTTGCGGATCAGGCTTACGAACGTAAGACGGGAGCAAGAGGACTCAGATCCATTATGGAGAAATCCATGATGAATGTTATGTATGAGATTCCTTCAGACTCTACGATCACGAGCTGTCTGGTTACAAAGGCTGCGGTGGAGAACGGTGGAAATCCGGATGCTACCAAGCTTATCAGGAAGAAGAAAGACGCGGTTTAAAGTAAATAACGGTATGAATGGAACGAGGGGTTGTTCCTTCGTTCCATTTTTTTATAAAAATACAGAACGAAGGGACAGTCCCTTTGTTTGATTGATCAGATAGGGGAAAAGAAATGCTTACCGTAAAAAACGCAGAACTTGAAACAGTATGTGGTATCACGAGTAAACTTCCCGTCAACGAATTTCCCGAGCTTGCCTTTGCGGGAAGAAGTAATGTCGGAAAGTCCTCTCTGATAAATACGGTTTTATGCAGGAAGAAGCTTGCCAGAACTTCTGCAGAGCCCGGCAAGACCAGAACCATCAATTACTATAAGGTAAGATGCGGTGCGGATTACAGCGAGGAAGATGTTTATTTCTATCTCGTGGATCTTCCCGGATACGGTTATGCCAAGACTTCTGCGGCTGAACGTGCCAAGTGGGGACCTATGATAGAAAAGTATCTCCGCAAGTCGGAGACACTTAAGTGTGTTGTACTTCTTGTTGATATCAGACATGATCCCACAGCGGACGACAGACAGATGTACAGCTGGATCGTTAACGCAGGACTTACTCCTGTTGTGGTGGCGACGAAAGCAGATAAGCTCAAGCGTTCCCAGATCGATAAATCTATTAAGAATATAAAAACCGTTCTTAAGATGGAAAAAGATGTAAAGATACTTCCTTTCTCTGCCGAGACCAAGCAGGGAAGAGAAGAACTCTTGAGCATTATGGAGGATTTTATAAATGAATGAGGAGAATAAAGAAATATACACTGAAAACGTCAGCCCTTACGGCAAAGACGAAGCAGGTGTTCAAAAAGGCGATGTTGTAAAAGTTGTTCCGGAACCTGACAGAGGAAAAAACGGAGGAATCACCGGAAGCACACTTAAGATAATCGCAATTGTCACGATGTTCATAGATCACGTCGGTGCATCGCTTTTTGAAGTTTATACAAGCAGATTTTTGGGTCCGCTCGGCCCCGAATATTGTGAGGCGGTGATCACTTCCAAAGCTCCATGGTTATGGGCTGATTGGATGGGAAACATCGTTACGGTCACGAACATAGATATGATGCTCAGAGCGATAGGAAGAATCGCATTTCCGATTTTCTGCTTCCTTCTTGTAGAAGGCTTTCTGCACACCAGAAATGTTATTAAGTATCTTATCAGACTTCTTATTTTTGCATTTATATCGGATGTTCCTTTTGACCTTGCCTTTTTTACAGAGATCGGATTCGGACATCAGAATGTATTTTTTACTTTGCTTCTGGGTGTAGCTGCTCTGGCCTGCATCGATTTTGTAAGGCATAAGAGCATAGATATTTATAATGGTTTTTTCAAATTTCTCGGAATGAGCGGAGTTGTTTTCGCCGGAGCACTTGGCGGATATGCTTCGATTTCATCCATGATTTCAATTTTCGGATATATCCTGAACGGATTCTTTGGAATAAATGAATATATCCCGACTGCCATACTCGGCGCTATCGGTGGAGTGATTGCATTTATCTGCGTTACTCATAAGTGGGACGATGAAAAGAAGATTAAAATGTCCATCGCATTGATCATTACTTTGTCCTTCTTTAGATGGGCAGAATTTTTGAATACCGACTACGGCGGGTGGGGAGTACTTGCGGTAGTTGCTATTTATGCATTTAGAAATGCAAGGAGCAACGGATTTAAATGGGGAGTTATTGCTCTTACCGTTAAGAATCTGTTTGAAGGAGTTGCATTCCTTGATCTCATCCCTGTAAAGTTCTACAACGGCAAGCGAGGAAGACAGATGAAATATTTCTTCTACGCATTCTATCCGGTGCATCTGTTCCTGCTGTTTTTGATCAGGTATTTTGTACTGGGAATTTAATTTATCGGCGAGTCGAGGGGTTTCCTTTGGCTCGCCTTTTTTAGTGAAAAGAAAGTGAGATAAAGCAGTGGGACATAAAACCGAAAATGTTGAATTAACCGTTTTGTGCCTTATACAGGACGGAAACAGATTATTGCTTCAGAACCGGATCAAAGAGGACTGGAAGGGATATACCTTTCCGGGAGGACATGTTGAACCGGGCGAATCATTTGTCGATGCAGTTATCAGGGAGATGAAGGAAGAAACCGGATTGGATATCATAAATCCCAAGCTTGCAGGGATCAAGCAGTTTCCTATTGAAGGCGGAAGATACATCGTTTTACTGTTCAAAGCTACCGAATTCAGCGGCACTGTTTCTTCTTCCGAAGAAGGGGAGATGGAGTGGATCAATGCAGATAAACTTTCGGAAGTCAATGTTGTAGAGGATTTTTATGATCTTATGAAAGTTTTAAATGATCCGGATTTAAATGAATTTCAGTATACTATAGAGCATAATGACTGGGTCGTTCATTTGAAGTAGTATCATATTATACTTTCTCACGGAGGCTGAGATAAAGAGATGCATATAGAGACCGAGAGAACAATTATAAGATCCATTCAGCCGGGAGATGAGAAGGCTTATGCCGAAATGGCGACGGACGGGAGCCTTTCCGAGATTGGTTTTGATGAATCTTTTTCGGAATGGGCAGGTGAATGGATAAACGAAGCGATTTTACTTACGGAAAAAGATGATCCGAGAGTTGATTATATTCCATGCACCATATTGCTTAAGGATACGGGAGAAGTGATCGGTAATGTGGGATGTACATATTTCGAGGATACGGACAGAATCGGAATATGTTATTTTGTCGGAAGTGATTATCGAAGGAAGGGATATGTAAGTGAGGCGGTAGAAGCCTATGTTGCTTATTTCTTTGATCACTATGGTGAGAATGAAATAATTGCGGTTATCAAAGATATCAATATTGGATCATGGAAGACTGCCGAAAAGACCGGATTTAAGTTGATCGAAACCAAAATGTATCAGGATATCGGCGATGATAAAGAAGAGTTATATCGATTCTATTTGAAGAAAAAGGAATGATGCTCTTATGAATGATCGCCATGAGTGTAAATATATGGATTTAAATAATGTGTATTTCGTTATAGGAACGTCGTATGCGGGAAAGTCTACGATCGTAAAAAATTGGTCCTCTGTCAAGATTTAGAACAAATTAAAATGGGAGATTTCTCATATTAACTCGCTTTCTTCTGTATACCTTCACCGGATACAGACTGATATAGTTTTTCGAATTCATTTGGCGACATATAGTTATTATGGCTGTGAATTCGAACAGTGTTATAAAAAGTTTCGATATATTCGAAAACAAGGCGATAAGCCTGCCTGTAATTCATGATACTGAATCTGTTTAGCCATTCTCGTTTTATAAGAGCATGGAAAGATTCTATACAGGCATTGTCGTAAGGATAGCCTGGATAGCTATAGCTTAACTGGTATTTCTCAGTGGCTGCGCGGTACGCTTTAGAAACATACTGGCTACCGCGGTCACTATGCAGAATTAAAGGAAGATCCGTATTACGTCTTGCTTTAGCTTTGTTGATCGTATCAATTACACAGGATACTTCCATTGTTTCGGAAAGTGTCCAGGCGATGATTTTACGGGCATAAAGGTCCATGATGCTTGTCAGATATACAAAACCATCACGGGTCCAAATATACGTGATATCAGTGCACCAAACCGCATTAGGACGGATCGGATCAAACTGCTCATTGAGAACGTTGTGAAGCTCCTTGCTGAAATCAGAGTCTCTTGTAGTGGTTGTCCATGGTTTAAGCCATTGAGCGCGAATGCCCATTTCCTTCATATATTTGCCAACTGTACGTTCGGCGATCACTTCGCCGGATTCGCGGAGTTTGTGAGTTATTTTCGGAGCTCCGTAGTTTTGCCTGGAGTTATCATAAATGTCTTTGATCTTCTCCTTTATGGCATTCTTTCTCTGTTGAGAAGCAGATGGCTTATGTTGAAGGAAAGCACGATAACCAGAACGAGAAACGCCTAGATTTTTGAGCATTCCGGAGACAGAGATACGGCGTCCGGTTACTTTTGAGATTTCTGCCTTGGCAGCTACTTCGGTATAGATAGCAACTGTCAGTCGTTTCCCAGAATGCCGATGGCTTTTTTTAAGACATCTAATGCGTCTTGAGCATCACGGAGTTCACGTTTCAGACGAGCTATTTCTTTCTGCTCATCTGATTGATAATTACCGGATCCTCTAACAGGGATATCACCATCGTGTTCCTTGTACTGAGATAACCATCTGGTAAGAGTAGTGATGCTGACACCAAGGTTCTTGGCGCATTCAGCCTGGGTTAGATCAGGATGTTCTTTAACATACTGAATTGCATCCAGCTTAAACTGCTTGTCGTGTTGTTTGTTTTTACGTGGCATAATGAGTTCCTCCTCTTTGGATATAGTACAATTTTTTAGGAGAAATCTCATTTTAATTTGAACTATTTATATACTAACAGCAAATCTTGCTGCAAAACATAATGGTATTGCACTTGAGGAGAATTATCATGATGAGAAACTGCCTGAACTGGACAGCAAAGATTTTCCTAACCTGACCTACTCACGAGATCTTCAGGATTGGCATGAGTTTATCAGAAGAACACCTGAAGAATATGTGACTTGGATAAACAATGTAAAGAAAGAGTGCGAGATTGTTGAGCTCGGTATTCTTGAGGAGTTGCTGGGAAAACCTGAATCACATGATAAGAAAGTGTTTGTAGATACTAATATCTGCATAGATACTCTGCATAGGATTTCGGATACGAACCACGTGCTTGTTATGCTGTCCGATCCGGAGATATCGATACACAGATTCTTTGACCGTCCGGACCCGGAAAAACAATTCCTGTATAGGCTGATGCTTGAAGAGCCGGATCCTCAGGTAGCACTTGATAATTACAGAGAAATCCTTACCAGGATTTGCTCTAAAGAATGTTATGACGAGTTGGAGAATGCCGGTTTTAAAGTGATCTATCGTGATGAGAACAGAAGTCAGGAAGAGACTGTAAGACTGGCAGAAGAGTTATTGGGAATTGAAGGTAATGGAAATTAAGTACAGACTTGGAACAAAGCAGGATTTAGATGCAATCTGCATGCTTATTAAAGAGGCTGTTGATGAGATGGAAAAGCATGGGATATATCAATGGGATGATGTATATCCTGCACGAATAGATTTTGAAGAAGATATTGATAAGAACACACTTTACCTTGCATATTCTGAAGATAGGCTTGCTGCATTATATGTGATCAGCGGTGAGTCGGATGAACAATATGCTAATGGCAAGTGGGAATGCGATGAAGAAACTGCTTATGTAATACACAGGTTTTGCGTATCGCCCGGTTTTCAGAATAAGGGCTTAGGAAAAAAAGTTTTACTTCATATCGAAGATCAGATCAGGGATATGGGGTATAAATCCGTAAGGCTGGATACTTTTACGGAGAATCCCTTTGCACAGAGGCTGTATCTGCACAATGGATATGTATCCAGAGGATATGCAAATTGGCGCAAAGGCAAATTTGATCTGATGGAGAAGAAACTGGATAATGCCGGTATCTATAAATCGATTCTGGAAGGAACATTGAACACCAGGGACTTGGGTGGGTATAGAATATCCGGAACAGATGAATATACCGTGCCGGACAGAGTTTATCGAAGCGACAGATGCGGGAAGTTAAGTTCACATGATAAAAATCTTCTTCTTAGCAGGGGTATAACGACTATAGTTGACCTCAGGAGTGAAGCGGAGACCTCTAAAGCACCTTCTGCTTTCGCGGAGGATAAGGACTTTCGTTTTTATTCATTCCCTATTATTGAGGGAGCGATTCCTCCTGATCGTCTTGAGGATGTGCCGGATTCTTATATGAGCATAGCCTGTTCCGGAGTTATGAAGGAGGTGTTTTCTGCGATTGCGGAAGCACCTGCCGGAGTTATGTTTAATTGTACAGCTGGAAAAGACAGAACAGGAGTGACAAGTGCGATACTGCTGCTATTGGTGGGCGTATCCGATGAAGATATAACATATGATTACGTCATAAGCCGTGAATTTAACAAACTCAGATTAGAGAAGCTTTTGGCGGAACATCCGGAAATCAAAAGAGAAGTTGTCGTTGCTGATGAGAAATCTATGATCTCCTTCCTTCGGTTATTCAGAGAAAGATTTGGGACCGCGGAGCAGTATTTATATGACCTTGGTCTTGAAGATGATACTGTCGGGAGAATAAAAAACAAGCTTGTGAGGCCTTAACATGAATGAATTATGCATGATCATCAAAGAGACTGTTAAACCGAATTTCCTGAATATCAGGACCTCTATCCAAACTTATGACCGGGATGCCATGTGCTATGGCGCACCTTGCTGGAGATGGGTATATCACGCCCTTCATTCCGCTGATAAGTGGTTTATCAACCCCTTTGATTATGAAGAACCTGCATTTCATGTTGAGGGAATGGATGATCCGGAGAAGCCCTGCGATGCGGTATTATCCGATGAACAACTTCTGGAATATCTGGACTCTATAGAAAAGAAGACATATGACTATCTGGATTCATTAACGGATGATATGCTCCGTGAAAAGCCAGAGGGTTCAAGGTACACAAGGATGGAACTGATTTTGAGACAGTTCAGACATATTTCTTTTCATACCGGAGTGCTGAACGGTCAGACCATACTTGAAAAAGGCGAATTTCCCATGTGGGTATCGGAAACGGATAAATATGTGGATGACGGAGTCTTT